>Ga0206962_1202_pt2 | contig 13874 bp, 17 predicted proteins | sample Alteio_BWOrgHeat_27_FD_153241 | JGI IMG/M metagenome (GOLD analysis project Ga0206962, IMG submission 153241) | Enriched cells from forest soil in Barre Woods Harvard Forest LTER site, Petersham, Massachusetts, United States -... | ecosystem: Environmental > Terrestrial > Soil > Temperate forest >...
TTTTTATATTAGAAAAGGTAACCATGGAAGACCTGACAAAGAAAGAAGAGAAAGAAGAAAAAGAACTGACTATTGAACAAAAGAAAGAACAAATTATTACCTTTGTAGAACAGTATAAGTGTAAATTTATCGAAATAGATGACCCAGAATCAATTGATAAAGTTTACTCATTACTTATCAAAAAAGAATTAAAGAATGTAACAAAAGCAAAGGAATATCTATATTATGGTTTTTATTTTCACTATGTTGAACCAGATCAAATTAAATTGAAATACTTTTATTCATTAGGTAAAGAAGTGAAGGAACCTTATTGTATCCTCAATCTAGCTCATTATTATAAAAAGAAAAAGAAGATGAATAAGTATGAGAAATTGATGGAAAACGCCTGTGATCTAGGCTTAATGGATGCAATAAGATCTTTTGCTACATACTATTGTGAAAACAAACAATATGATTTGATGGGTAAATACTTTACATTAGCTATTCAGAAAGGAAATATTGATTCAATGATTGATTATGGTCTTCATTTTTATCATGTTAAAGATTATGAGAAAGCACAATCATGTTTAGATTTGGCAATTATTAAAGGATCTGTTTTAGCGGTTAACTATCTTGTTACAATTTTGTGGGAATTAGAAAAGTTTGATGAAGTAGTTGAATATTTATTGATCGGCATCAAATTAAATAGTGATAAATCCATGTATTATCTAGCAAAATACTATTTAGACATTAGAAAAGATTTTCCGGAATTCAGAAAGTATGTGGACATGGCTATCTCTTTAGGTAATATTGATGCAATGATCATGAAAGCTAGATATCTGAATGGAGTGGAGCAAGATGATTTTGGCTGTGAAAAATATTTGAGGATGGCTTGTGAAAATAGTAATAATGTGATCGCAATGTGCGAATTGGCTCATATTTTACTGTATAAAAGAAAAGATTTGGAGGGTGCCATACAATATTATAGTAAGGCGGTAGCTCTTGGTTCTATTGTGGCAATGGCTGATTTGGCTTTTGTATTCCAGACTGAATTGAAAGATTATGGGTCTATGAAAGAATTATATGATAAAGTGATTAACTTTGAAACAGATAAGGAATCTAATAAGAATGTTAAAATGAGTTGCCTAATTCATTTGATGAGCTATTACAAAGATGTTGAGAAGAATGATGAGAAATATAAGTTTTATCAAGGTAAGTTGCATGAACTAATGGATGTTAGTAAATATATGAAAAAGGTTACAGATTGTAGTTCAAATGTTTATACTGATTCAATTAAACCAGAACAACATATACGATCTTCTTTTCCTTCCTCTTATCCATCCTCTTATGATTTTGATTATATGAGTTTCATATCACCATTACATAATAAAAGTTTTATGAAAGCTAATACAGGAAAAATAAACAAACATTTTCTTTATGGATTCAGTAATTTCTTTTAATTAGCCTACAGATTAACCTCCTAAGTTCATAGCCTCTTCCTTTTCCTTACTAAACCAGCTATATGTTTGTTTAAGTGTTCTAATGTCAAGAGACAAATCATAATTTTTGTTTTTAGCGGCTTCAGATACAATAATTCTTAGCTGGGTAACAGAAGCGAATTTAACTATATTGGTTGGTAAGAGAATTTTAATACTATCACTTACATGACTAGCCATAAACAGTCTTGTCATCATTCTTAATAGTTCTGCGTCTGTGCTAAATAATGATAACTCATAAAAATTAAGGAGTTGGGTTAGTAAACTATTATCTAAATACTGGCTCACTATCTTTTCAATTTGATCATATTGAATTTGTGGTTCTTGCATTAGTTTACCCATCTGTTTGATATCTTCTGGGTAATTCCTTGCGGTTGCCATTCTTGTTGTTACTTTATTCTTTTTTGTCAAAGGATTAAGCTAAACAAATTTACTTAAAGAATTTATCAATTGTTTTTGAAATCAATTTTTTCATAATATCTAAATAAGATATTATGGAAATACTATTACTAATTCTTTAATCAAAGGGTTCACCTAGACAGGTTTAGTCCAATATCCATTAAATAATAAATGTCATTTGGTTCTTCGCCCAATAGATCTCTCAAAAGATCTAACCCATCTTTTGTTGAACCAGGTTCCAATAGCTTCTTCCGATAATTGCTACCAGCTTCAACACTCATTGGACAATCTTTAAAACATTTATAAAATATGTTAGTTGCATAAGTTGCCGCTCTCAAATAGCTATAATATGATGCTTCATATCCTCCCATTAAGTGGCCAAAGCTAGCAACTTTACTAACAGAAACAGTTGGTCTAACACCCAATACTTTCTCTTCAACATCATTCCATAGAGTTATTGCATCAAAATTGTCAGTATTAGTCATAGTATGAGCTGTTAAATCAAATAGACCGAATACTAACTGTCTCTTATGAAAGTAACCAGTTAACACATTCTTTGAATCCTTAATTTTTTTGATTAAATCATTAGGTAATGGTTCACCGGTATCTACATGTCTACTTAACAATGCTAATACCTCATTACTGTAACAGAAATGTTCCAAACATTGACTAGGGCATTCAACAAAATCCGTTTCTACACCAAATCCACAAAAGGAACTCAATTGCGGTTTTCCACAAATAAAAGCAATACAATGGCCGAATTCGTGAAACAACGTGACGACCTCATCAAATGTTAGATCGCCGCCTTTGTCAAAGTTACAAATCAGACTTACAATATTGGGTCTACGATCCTTAACATTATCAGATTGACAAGAAGCCATTAGTTGAGAGGCACATGCATGAGAAAATTTGTTTTCTCTAGGATATAAATCAGTATAAAAGAATCCTAAGATATCATTTGATTTAGTATCAGTTACTTTAAAGAGTTGGACATCTGGATGCCACTTATTATCTGTTACCACTTCTTCAAATGTTAGACTAAATAACTCTTGATATATCTTGAATAGGCCGGCTCTAACTGTATTCATTGGAAAATACTTCTTAATTTCTTCTAGATCAACCTGATAAACCTCCTCTTCGTAACACCGAGAATAGAAACCATAGTCCCATAAGTCTAACTTATCTTTCAATAAGGGGTTCTTCTCATAGGCTTTGGCAAAGGCTAGTAGTTCTACCATTTCCTTTTCGTATAAAGGTGTTACTAGAGTGTTCAAATTATTCAGGAAATCTAAAGCATTTTGTCCAGTTTTAACTATTCTGACTTCTGTTTTAAAATCAGCGAATGTATTATAGCCTAACTTTTTGGCAATTTCATTTCTAAGGTTTACTGCTTTTTCGAATAAGGGTGTATTGGTAAGAGAACACCTGTTATTAAAGGCCAAATACATTTCTTTCCTTACTTCTTCATTAAGACAATACTTTGAAATTGGAATAGTATCTGGGTACTTAAGTGTTACCTTATAGAGATCTGTTGAACCTTCAACTTTCCTTTCATCAGTAAAAAAAGATTCTGGTAAACCAGCTAATTGTTCTTTACTATAAATAAATGATGTATTCTCTTCATTCAGGTTCTTATCAAAAGCTGTTTCTAAATCGGCCAAATTCTTTTTCATCTCTACAAAAGATTGGTCAGAAAGATGTAATCCGTCTCTTCTGAAATCTCTGATTAGCTGAGTGAAATACCTATTTTCTTCATAAGTTAATGTATCTTTCTCTAAAGGATAATTTCCGTTTAAATAAGTATTACATGCATCATAATAATCTTTTCTTTGCCCAACATCGATGAAATACTTTTTCAATTCACCTTCTAACTCAGAACCGGTATCTCTAATATCTTTTTGTGGATGGTAAGAAGAACAGTAGCCAAATGCATGAATTTTAGGTTCAAGATCTGTTGTGACTTGGATATATGGTCTAATCGTGTTGTCAAATGTCCTATCTTCGTTAGATGATACAATGGTATCTAATGTATTAGAGATTTTAGTCTTAATCTCCTCATAATTGCTCTGTAAAACTTCTACAGATAAGTCTTTAAAGTTAAAGTATTGTTCTAACATACTTTGATAAGTACTATAATTATTCTTATTTTATATGGTTTTCTCATAAAAATAAATTATTAATCCTTAAATCTTTAATAAATAAATCTAATTGTTTCTTTTCTTCATCAATTTTTATTCGACAGGAGAATGGATTATTTTCATATTTTTCTATTCTCCACTTTTGTAACATCTTTAATGCTTCTTCTCTAATTTGTTCTTCTGTTAGTATCTTTTTTCTCTTTCTTTTAAGAGTATAATTAGAGAAACAACAGCAATTATCAAGGATCCATTTAATATATTCCATAATATAATTTTATCTATTTGTATCTTTATACTTATTTATCAAAAGATCCGGAATTTGATTGTTTAGAAATATCAGTTAACCTTTGCCTAACAACATATTTATCTAAGGGACCAGATATGCTACTGTCTCTCTTCAAATTAGGATAATTTGGATCCGGAAACTCACAATGGCCTGAATATAAGTAAAATAGAAATAGACTCATTAGGCATAATAACAATATTGATACTTCATAGAGATAGTTGGGCTGTATTCCATCAAGAATAACTATACCAGTATATTCTAAAGTGTATTCAAGGCCGCATGAGCCAATTAGGACGAAGGGGTCCTCAAAATAGTTATATCCTTCGCATGATACATGTGTCAATCCAAGTCTCAATGACTTTGGCAAATTTGCTACAGTACAGATCCATTCATATTTCCTTCCTGTCCATCCTTTATTATGACATTTAACTGTTCTAACACGGAAACTTTCATTGATTGCTGAACCACCAACTGCATTGAGCTGTGGAATTCGCATTCTTCTTCCACTGCTCATGTAACCATGATGGAAGGTTAGGGTTGTGATGTTTCCTAATAGAATCTTATCACTGCGGATGCTCGTCCCTGTGACAGATGAGAATACAGATAAGAGAGTAAGCAAAAAGAGTGTCATTTATATAAATACTGATAAATTAATATGATATGATTCTATTTTTAGTTTAATAATCAATTTTTTATTAAGGTGAACCCTGAAGGTAGATAGGAAAATAATGGCCTAAAATAGGTAAAATTATTAGAGACCAAAAATGCAATTATGGCAACAATGGTTGCTGATCCGAAAGAAATGAGATATGAATGGTCATAGAACTTCATGTTGGTTATATATGATTGAAAGAATGATGTCCATGAAAATAGGAAATGGTAAACTGATGCGAACAGTTCCTTTAGAGTTGCCCATATATCATTTGGATCGATCCACGTGTAGAAACTACTGAGATAAACACATATTTTACCCAAGAAGGTCCATAAACGGATGAGATATGATGTCAATGTATCTAAAATATAGGAAGGCTTATATTTATAACCATTTTTCCTTGCTATATGTTGCCAACAGAAGATTAGAAATGCGACAACTGATGAAACAAGAAATAAGTTTGAAGAGAACATTCTATAATGATTATTTCAGTATATGGAATTATGAAGATATTTTTATTAATATTTATCAATTTTTTTATTTGATCAACACTATTTTTGAACCATCACTATTCACTTTTAGGACAGTGATTGTGACTTTTTTATTTGATCCTCCTGATTGTTTTGATTTTCTACTGCTTCTGGTTCTACTTTTTCTGCTGCTTTTTCCAGTTCTGCTCCTACTTCTGTTTCTAGTATGTCTATTGGTTCGGCCACTGCTTTGATCATTTCTGCTCTTTGAATTTCTAGAAATGTGTCTGGATCTAGTTTTTTTATTCCTTCTTGGAGTTCTACTATTTGCTCTTTTAGATCTTCTTTTAGATCTTCTTTTATCTTTCTGTCTATACATATCATTATAGGCCGCAACTCTCTTTTTATTTGAATCGCGCCATCTTCTTTTTGCTTCTAGTTTAGCTTCATAGGCTTGTTTTGCTGTCAACTCTTTAGGTCTCCCACCTCTTTTGTGGAAGACAAAATCATTACTTGTCGATGATGATTCGGACATGTCTATGATAATATAGAATATATTTATTTTACCTCCTGCATTATGAATTTAGTCTAATTATAGAGTATATATAAATGAGTGTAATACATTATCAAAGTCCTATCGCTCTAAACATTTGTGATAATGGCATTCTTAAACTTTGCCAAAAGATTCACTTGAAAGGCCACAATAATGGTGCAATTTTTAATAGTGATACCAAACTATTTGAAATTCAAGACACTATTATTTTAGAGGCAAACAACGTTAAATATCAATTCGAAGAATATCACTTTCACATGCCTGGTGAACACCGTGTTGACGGCAAAATATACGCATCGGAAGTTCACTACGTGTTCTTGGAATTGAAAGATGGCAAGAAGAAATTTGCTTCTAACCATAAATGTAGTGATATTTGTGGAGGTACCAGAGTTGCTGATGCTAATACGACTGACAATATTTTTGTTATTGGGCGAACAATCAAGAATACTCAGTCGGTAGAACAATTAGAGAATATCCAGGTACACGTTCCAAAGGACTATTTTGAATATGATGGCGCGCTTACAACAGGCAACGATCCTGTCCGTTGGGTCGTTGGAGATGACCCAATTCGACTAAATCTTGATGAGATTAAGAAAGTAACAAAAACCGCTAAACCAATTCAACCATTAGACGGTAGAATCATTCTGCATACATCATAAATTTTTGTGATAAACTACAAATATTTTGAAAGAATGAATAAAAATTGAATTATCAATCATTTGACAAACTTTTAAATAATACTTTATCTAAAAGACTCGGTGAGTTAACAAGTTGTTAGAAACAAATGCAAAATTCTCAACAAGATAGAGAATTGGTTATCTCCTCCTCCTCATCCAAAGAATTAGAAGAAGAGATTAATATGAAAAAAAGAAAAAATGAATATGATGTTAGAAAGAAGGAATGGAAAGAAAAACATGAAACTATTACTAAAAAATGTAAAGAAGACTGTGATAATGTCTTCAAAAAGATAAAAGAAGAAGCTGATGATTTTAGCAAAAAGGTGATAGATCAACAAAATAATTTCGACAAAAAAGTAAAAGAAGACCGCGACATTATCCAGAAAAAGTTAACAGATGGATTAAACAGACAAAGATTATTTGTTGGCTTATCATTGATAAATAAAATGATATTCGATTTGCAATGGCAATATCATAACCCAGATACTACACAAGATAATTTTATAGATAAAAACGATATTGTTCACCATATTAAATCATTAAAATTTATTGTTGATAAAATGACTGAATTTTCGAATACAGGTTTATGATTATTTAGTTATAATGAACCTATGTAACATTTCTTTTATATTAATTTAGAATAAAATAACAGATTATTATTGCGGCATTTTACCCATGATGACAAACAGCTTGTTCTTAATACTAATTTTCTTTTCATAAGGCCTTTCATCACCATCAGGATTGACTTTTGCTAAAGTACAAAGAGGTTGTGAGTTTAAGCAAGTGACCATTTGCACATCTGATGTTGGAACACCGTCTTTAACCTTATCTGTAATGGTCATTTGGACATTAGGATCAGGCATTGATTCAAATATTCTTATTCTGAACTTTTTAAAATTATTATTTGTGTTATCCTTTAATGCATTGTATAGATGTACTGATGATACAATATCTAGGTAAGATACAATTGTGCTATTACCTTTGATTGTTTTGCCCAGGTAAAACCCTAAGATTGTACCTGATTTCTTCATGATTAAACGCAATGCATCAGCTTCTGTTTGACCACTATCTTTAACAAATTTAAGGAATTTGGCATCATTTAGTACATGAGAAACTTCAATGGACTTCCTTCTTGTAAAATGGACATAGAAGGTTGGACAATGCTCATTAGATTCAATATCTAAAACAAGTATGTGTTTGTTTAAGGTGGCCATAATAATTTTGAGGAGGTAAGGATCATTTATTGGCAAATTTGGCTTAAAGATCAATTTTTAAATAGACTTAAAAAGATAATTATTATATTATATATAGTTATAGGTAAGATGGTTAAGGACAAGAAGCTAGACCCTCATGATTTAGTTAGGAATAAGTATGATTACCAGAAGAACAAGGTCAAACATAACACGTACAGGAAGTGTACGATATGTGATGGCAAGTTTTCGGACAACACCAAGACGAATCACTTTCGTTCGGCCAAGCATAAAAATGCAGAGAGAGTGAAGAGAATTGCTGAACTGGAGAAAGATCAAGCCGAAAAAGAAAAATATATTAAAAAGCTTGAAGAAGAAAATTTAGCAAAAGATAAGGAGATAAAAATCCTGGGGGAGAAATTAATTTTGAAGATTAAAAAACTATAGAAAATTTAAAACTATAATTTATTATAAAATTATAATAAATTATAAAACTCTAGTAAATTTTGTGCGCGTTCAGAAAAACGGAATTTTTTCCTATAGTTATAGCATATACACACATACATGAAGCTCAGGTTAGGAGGAATTAAAGGTGGGGAAACATTAGTTGACAAGGAGGATTATCCATTATTATCCACAATCAGTTGGGTTAAGGACAATAAAAATTATGTTAGTGGGGACACCGGAACAGCTAAAGTAAAGATACACAATTTCATTATGAATCCTCCAAAGGGATACGAGGTCGATCACATTGACAGAAATCCATTGAACAATCAACGTTCCAATTTGAGACTGTTACCGATGGTCAAAAATCGCGAACACAAAAGCAAAAGAGAGGGAGCTACTAGTAAATACCGAGGGGTTGTTAAAGCTAAAGACAAGTTTGCTGCACGTGCCAAATATGGTTGTAGAACACGTCATCTTGGTACCTTTGATACAGAATTAGAAGCCGCTCAGCATCGGGATTTATTCATAGTAAAGAACGATGTAGAGCACTTAGGATTAAATTTTCCTGACGACAGGGAAAAATATTTAAAAACCGAGTTTGTGTCTAAGGTTCGAGCTGAAACATCTAAATATGTTGGAGTGTCAAAGGAGGGAAATTCATTTAAAGCAGCATCATCACTTGATGGAAAACAACATTATTTAGGCTCGTTCGCAACAGAGACTTTGGCTGCACAAAGGTATGACAAATTTGTCGTGGACAACAATATACCCCATAGGAAATTGAATTTTCCTGAGATGCACCCCACATATAATCCGGAAACGATTAAGACACTTTGCGAGCCTCTTGATGCTACTACAGTTAGACTGATAATCAACAAAAATGAGGGTGACGCGGATAAGGTTGTTAAAATCGATCTCGAGGATTATGATAAAGTTAAGTATTACGAATGCAATATTACTCCTAACAATACTGTTGATGTTTCAATTCCAGATGCTAAAATCAGTTTACATAGACTAGTTATGAAGCCCAAGGAATTTTTAATTCAGGTGGATCACATAAACAGCAATCCTTTAGATAATACTAAGAAAAATTTGCGTTTTTCCAATTATCAGTTGAACTCACAAAACAAGAGCAAGAGGAAGGGTGATAATACATCAGATTATTTTGGTGTAATGAGAATCAAAGGCAAAACATGGGCAGGCCGTATCCAATTAAACTATCAACGAGTCTATTACCAGGAATATGATGATGAAGAATGGTGTGCAAGGGGTCGAGATTTACATATAATTCTTCATTTAAAAGATACCCACTTTAAGCTCAATTTTGAATGGACTGAAAAGTCTATTGCTGAGTGGAGAGCTAAACTGAATGTTTAAACGAACTATAGAATATTTTACTTATTTTGGGTTTTATAATTTAAATCCTAAATTATAATTTTATTGAATTGACATGACTTTTATATTGCAAAAAAACAAAACAGTATAATAGAATATTTATAAATTTTCTAGTAAATTTAAATAATATTTCCAATTATTTAAATTTAATCAGGATAAATATATAGAAATTATTGATACTGTTCACAACTCTAAAAAAGTATAATTTTCCATAAGTCAATTTTGTGAAAGCCTTGAAATATAATAAAATTCATTGTCTAACTATAAGAGAAATTTAATAAATAAATATAATTAATTATTTTTTTTCTATCTGTAATATATAATAAGTAATGTCCCGCAAATCGAGTAGACATAGCGCACACAAGCACCACAAGCGTGCGCACCATTCTGGAAATCATCGTCACAACAAACACTCCCATCGTCACCGTAATCGGAGTAGAAAAAGATCTCGCGACCGCAGAAGCCGCAAACATCGAAGAAAGTCCCGTTCAAGCAAGAGGTATAGGTCGTACTGTAGATACAGGGAATATAAACGATCGCATTCTAGCCGCAATTCACGCAAGGACAAGAAAAGGCATTCAAGCCGGCGATCATCCCGCGAATCCAGCCGTAGTTCAAGCTCATCGTCCAGCTCTAGCTCTTCTTCAAGCTCATCCAGCTCCAGCTCAAGTTCATCGTCCCGTTCAAAACGTCGCCACCATCATTAAGCTTCAAACTAAAGCTCCTTTTTATTTACCAAGATATTGTTTCTATCTTTATAACAATATCATTATAAACCCATAAAATTCCCTAAGAACGTCTTCCTGGTTTGACCAGCTCAACTCATTAGATGATTATTATCTCCATATTACGTTTTTCTGTTCTTAACAAACAATCATCCAGTGTACCAAGTCGTAATATCTGGTAAACTAAACCAAAAAAACAAACCCATTTTCAATATTATTACAAAATTCATTCTTATCAATTCAGTCAAATGTTTCATCCTAAATTATTCAAATGCATTATCACAAATCAGCTACATTTATACTTTTTCATATAATGGTCTCTTTTCATCTTATATTTGAAGAAATATAATAATATAGTAATTTTATTTCTCCACCTGTATATAAATAAATTTCTAGATATAAATTATATATAATGGGAAAATCAAGTTCCAGTTCTAGTTCTAGCTACAGTTCTAGTCCTAAATGCAAATCTTGCCATAGCTCTCGCAGCGGCCGTTCCAGACACTCACATCATTCTCATAGATCACATTTTTCGCATAGATCATCGCGGTCTTCGCGGTCTGGAAGAAGCAGCCGTTCACATAGAACGCGCAAAAGTTCTATTCCCTCACTGAGTTCAAGGAGTAGTCGCTCATCACGGTCTTACTCATCTTCTAAGAGTTCTCAATCGTCGATGTCTTCGAATTCAACACACAGTTCTAGATCTAGTAGATCAAGCCGGTCTTCCATTTCAGCTCATAGCCATCACAGTCATATCAGCCATAGAAGTCACAAGAGTCATAAATCAGGGCGCAGTTCAATTAGCAGCATCTCTAGCGTTTCGCATAAATCACATCGGTCTTCAATCTCAGCCAGATCCTCGAAATCATCCCAGTCATCGCGGTCTAGCCGTTCTAATACCTGTCGACGAATCCGTACCAATATTGCCAGAGGTGTTGACGTCCGCGCTTATGGAGATGTATCTGTCGGTCCAAATTCACCCAACTTCTTCGTGGCTACACTTTTTGGGAAAAAGGCCAAAAAGGTTGGTCAGACAAGGAAATACAATGTCACCAATCCATCAAATTTTGGGCAACAGTTTAAACTCCATAATGGTTCATTAACAGTTACCTTCCCTAACAATAGTGAAGTTCTGTACACCAGTCCTATCAATGCCAATGTTGTTGCTTCATTCCCCCAACTTGCTAACCAGGTAAATAACCCAAATGCACAGCTTTATACCTATGTTGGTAACCATTACAAGAAAGACAATTCTAACTTAAAATGGGTCACTAAGGGGTCTCTCAAGTGTGTCGACTACATTGAAACTCGCGCCGTTTTTCTCGTCATGGTCAATGGCTCTTCAGTGACTTTTCAAGAAGCTTTAGGAGCAAATTGGTTTTTAGGTTCAAAGCGTAATGGTGAACCAATTAAGAATGATAAAAATAAAAAATAAACATTATAATATTTTATATCATACTTTTTAATATTTTCATTAAAAAATATGTTTATTTACAATTTATAAATCTCCCTAACACTGTTAATCACAACACCCGGTATCTTATAATGGATCATATGTGAAACATCAACATGTAAACATAATCTGGATTTAACATTCTTATTTACTATTTTACCTAACTCTTTAATTTTATCAAAAAGTAAGAGCTTATCTTTATCTAAAAGTTTTGTATCAAGGTTTAAATGAATAAATACAATAATTTGACAGCTTAATTTACTATGATCTGGCAATTGATCAAATTGTTCTAATTTGTATAAATTGATATCTAACTTTTCTTTCTCCAACAAATGTTTATAATAATTCTCTGTTTTAATAGTTGGATCCAATAAGACCAACCTGTTAAAAACCTTTGGCCAAGTTATAGCCAAAAATAATGAATAAAATGATCCATTCGAATGACTCACTAATGTTATTTTTGTATTTAAATAAGATTCTAATTCATCATAGATTCTTTTACTTACTTCCTTCCTTAATCGGTTTCATATAATCATCAATTTCAATCTGTATTAAAACTGTATTACATGTTTTACTTAATTCAGTTTCTATACCTATTTCTTTATTGTTATCTGTTATGCTGAAATCACTTTTATCCTTCTTATTACCATGAATAAATACAATTGTATGCTTATACACTGACCCTTTCATTTATACATATATTTTATCTTAATATTTTTTCAATAAAATAATATATCAATTTTTAAAGACCTAACCTTTTGTCCAATAGATCAATGTTACTTTCTTTTAACTGATCCATAATATAATCTGGTAACTCTTCCTTAACCTCTTTACCTCTATTAAACAGAATGTAACTTATCGGATAAGTATATACCAACAATGTGTCAGTGTCTCCTCCGACCATCAAACAGCGCCTCACAATTTCCTCTAAGTTATCACAAGAATCCAAATTATTAATTAAGTAGATGAACCAGCCAAAAGTAGCCAATGCACTACAGGGCATTCCCAATCCTTCCTTCTCTTTACACTGTTTAGCATTCTCCAAAGATATTTTTAAATGATCAATATTACTTAGATCCTTGTTGCATTTCGGCATCATGGATATTGTTACCAGATAACCAATATAGAAAGTTATAGCGTTATCAAAATCACCGATACAAGGCATATCTTTTATTAACTTTTTGTAAATCTTTTTTGTTTTCGATAATGATTCAGTATAATATGTGAATGGCGTTAAATACTCGGTTAACCAATGTATACAATATTTGAATACATTAACAGGTCCAATTAAACCACAATTTAATCCTTTATAAAGGTTAACCAACAAGATATTAGCGATTACCGCAATAACATTTGCATGAGTACTGATAGTTTGGCCAATCAAATGTTCTGTTAACACTTCTCTTGCCAAATCAACAGCAATAAATGGACCAAGTCTCATTCCAGAACCATTACCAATATTCATATTGTTTTCTATCAGTACATTTCCTTTCTCAAATAACTTTTGGTTAACCTCTTTCTGATATTTAATTCGGTCTCCTTCAAATGTCGCTATCTTCTGAAAAGATCCATGGCCTCCTCTCTCTACTCCCTTCTCAATTGCATCTTCATCATAAACAGAAAGTAAATCTTGCATAAAACTTTCAAAATGAAATGCCTTATCTTCCTTTACTTCTAACTTGAGTAAGTATCTGGCTAGAGCAATCGACATCTGTGTATCATCAGTATATTCTCCTGGAGCACAGCCAATGTCATAAGGACTTGATCGTCGGGGGAATTTGTGCAAGTATTGATCCATGTTTTGCATAATATTCTCTCTAGTATACATTTCGACCGGTTGACCTATTGAATCACTTATTGAGATTAATCTCAGAATTTCCAACATTTGTTGCCTCATCTTCTTTTATATAATTGGATTATTATATTAAATGAATCATAAACAGTCATATTATCAATTTTATCAAAAAAATGATAATTGTTTAATAAGTAATAATTAGTCTAAAAGTAGAATATA
>Ga0206962_1257_pt1 | contig 13731 bp, 13 predicted proteins | sample Alteio_BWOrgHeat_27_FD_153241 | JGI IMG/M metagenome (GOLD analysis project Ga0206962, IMG submission 153241) | Enriched cells from forest soil in Barre Woods Harvard Forest LTER site, Petersham, Massachusetts, United States -... | ecosystem: Environmental > Terrestrial > Soil > Temperate forest >...
CAATATTTGCCGTGCATCCCCCCGAACTTATCGCAGGTATGCCAAGGGTATCAATAAAGGAAGAAGTGGCCGAACGGTTTCCGCACGAGTCATCGGCAATGATATAATAGGCATTTTTGTCTTTCTTCGGCCGTACGGTATTGTCAATGAATGAACTGTCTTTTATTACCGTACCGATCTTAACTGCCTTTGCAGCATTGACACTCCGCCAAACCTCAAAGCTTTTTACATCAGTGGCTTTGTTCCAATGCCAGGTAAGTTGTACGGTGCCATTGGGCAAAACGGATGCGGCATATAAAAATGGTGCGTGTGGTTTTATGGTATCAAAAGGCACCAAACGTATCGAATCTGAAAGGCCGCTGTTTGCTCCGGTGGCATCAAATGCCTCCACTTTGTAATAATACGGGATATTGCAGTGTAGTCCCGTATCCTGGAAGCTAAGGGTTGATGGGCTCAAAATAGCATAAGGCACCCAGCCTTTAGTGGTATTATAATTCCAAACCACATAGTCTTTCACGGTAAACCCGGTATAGGCAGGCCAGCTTATGGTGTTTGCATCGTTTTGTGGTGTGCCGCTAAGCTTTGTCCATCCACCACCAGCATATCCATAAAATGGCAACAAGACTATAAAAACCAGAAGAACCAAAAAAGGGGAATGTTTCATTGCGGGGCTATATATTTCAAATATACCAAAATGATTGGAAGTTAGAACCCTGCGATGGTTATCCCATATCCCCTGGGTTGTAGACGCCACTACTCGATAACTCATTTTAACTTAATCTCCCCCTAACCCATTAACAACCTTTTCCCTTAATTTTGCCGCATGGTAAAGAATGACGAACTGTTCAAAAAAGTAATATCCCATGCCAAGGAGTATGGCTTTGTGTTCCCTTCCAGTGAAATATATGATGGGCTGGGTGCCGTATATGATTACGGTCAAAATGGCGTGGAACTGAAGAAAAACATCAAAGACTACTGGTGGAAGGCCATGGTGCAGATGAACGAAAACATCGTGGGGCTGGATTCTGGTATTTTCATGCACCCCAAGATCTGGAAGGCTTCTGGGCATGTGGACAGCTTCAGCGACCCATTGATAGACAATAAAGACAGCAAAAAGCGCTACCGTGCCGATAACCTGATCGAAGAAAAGATATTGCAATACGAGCGCAAAGGCAAGACCGATAAGGCTGCCGCATTACAGATAGCCATGGACCTGTGCCTGGCAGAAAGCAACCTTGGTGGGTTGAAGGCCCTCATCGAAGAACATGAAATAGTGGATGATACCGGCTCTAAAAACTGGACGGATGTGCGCCAATTCAACCTCATGTTCGCCACGCAAATGGGCTCAGTGGCTGAAAATGCAGATGAGATATACCTAAGGCCCGAAACGGCCCAGGGCATTTTCGTCAATTTTTTGAATGTCCAGAAGACCAGCCGCCAAAAAATACCCTTTGGCATTGCACAAATCGGCAAGGCATTTCGGAACGAGATCGTGGCCCGGCAGTTCATTTTCAGGATGCGGGAATTTGAGCAGATGGAGATGCAGTTTTTCTGTCGCCCTGGTGATGAGATGCAATGGTACGAGTACTGGAAAGAGAAACGCATGAACTGGCACCTGGCTCTCGGTACCGATGCCGCAAAATACAAGTTCCATGACCATGCCAAGCTGGCCCACTATGCCAATGCCGCATTGGATATCGAATATGAGTTCCCTTTTGGCTTCAAGGAGGTGGAAGGGATACATTCCCGCACCGATTTTGACTTGGGACGCCACCAGGAATTCTCTGGGAAAAAGCTGCAATACTTTGACCCTGAACTGAACCAGAACTATATACCGTACGTGGTGGAAACATCCATAGGGGCTGATAGGATGTTCTTGCTCATCCTTTGCAACAGCTATGATGAAGAAACCCTTCCTGACAACAGCATACGCACGGTATTGCGCATACCCCCTATCCTGGCACCTATAAAGTTGGCCATACTTCCGTTGATGAAAAAGGATGGGCTTGGCGACAAGGCAAGGGCCATTTTTGATGATATGCGCTTCCATTTCATGTGCCAATACGATGAGAAAGATGCCATTGGCAAGCGGTACCGCAGGCAAGATGCCATTGGTACGCCCTATTGCATCACCATAGACCATCAATCGCTGGAAGACGATACAGTGACGATCCGCTACCGAGACAGCATGGAACAAAAAAGGATCCCGATCAGTGGAATTTTACCCATATTGCAAGAAGAATTGAATGTGGATGCGGTGCTTAGGAAGATTTGAAATTTGAGAATTTGAAATTTGAGAATTGGATTTTAGAAAGGCAACCCAGTTTTTTCGCAGGCAAAATGACAAACTTCGCCAACTCACCAACTCACTAATTCAAGATGAAAGGAATCATACTTGCCGGGGGAGCCGGCACACGCCTACACCCGCTTACCTTGGCGGTGAGCAAGCAAATGATGCCGGTGTACGACAAGCCGATGATCTATTATCCGCTATCGGTGCTCATGATGGCGGGCATCAAGGATATTCTCATCATCTCTACCCCGCATGACTTGCCCGATTTTCAAAAATTGCTCGGTGACGGCAGCAGGATAGGATGCAACTTTCAGTATAAAGAACAAGTAGTGCCCAATGGCTTGGCACAGGCTTTTGTGATCGGGAAGGAGTTTATCGGAAACGATAGTGTTGCCCTGATCTTGGGTGATAATATTTTTTTTGGGCAAGGACTTATAGAATCACTGATACAATCCAACAACCCTGATGGTGGGGTGATATTCGCCTACCGGGTATCAGACCCAGAACGCTATGGCGTGGTTGAATTTGACCATGATTTCAAAGCCCTCAGCATCGAAGAAAAACCATCACATCCGAAATCAAGTTATGCTGTGCCGGGGTTATACTTTTATGACAATGAGGTAGTAAGCATCGCTGAAAATTTAAGACCTTCTGCAAGAGGCGAATATGAAATTACCGATGTGAACAAACATTATCTGCAACACGGAAAATTGGTTGTGCAACGGTTGTCTCGCGGAATTGCCTGGTTTGATACCGGAACATTCGAATCACTTCTGCAAGCCGGCCAGTTTGTACAGGTGATGGAGCAGCGTCAAGGGCTAAAAGTGGGCTGTATAGAAGAAATTGCCTACCACCAGCACTATATAAACGCGGAAAAACTGGCAGAAATTGCCCAACCACTCATGAAGAGCGGGTATGGGCAATACTTGTTGAATATACTGAAAGAAGCCAGAGACGAGTACTAGAACACCCCATACAATATCCTGATACCTGCCAGTCCTAAGGCAATAGCCGCACCTTTCAAGATAAAAGAACCGTGGACCTTGGCCGAGAGGCGTGCGCCGATCTTGGCGCCAAAATATACCCCAAAAGCGATGAATAGTGTTTGAATAACCACAGTATCCAAGGTGCCTTCAATGATGTGCTCAATGGTGCCAGCCAACGCAGAGATCACCAAGGTAAAATGGGAAGTGGCTGTAGCTATGTGAACTGGGAAGTTGAGAAACCCAACCAAAACGGGTACATGGATAATACCTCCCCCAATCCCAAAAAAACTGGACAGGTACCCTATGACCAAGCTGAACAAGATGCCCAAAACAGGCTGGAAATGGTATTCATGTACAGTGCCATCTTTTTCTATGATCTTTCGGCGAACCCCTGAACGATATTCCTTGGGCTTGGTGCCTATTTTGCCGGCCCTGAAAAACAAAAAAATGGATATGAGCACCATCAGTATCCCGAATATCATATCGAAAATACGTCTCGGCACAAATTGGGTAGTATGTGCACCAATAATGGCACCCGGCACCGTGGCCGCGGCAAACATCAAGCCCGATTTTATATCCACCCTTTTCATTTTGAGGTAAGAAATAGAGCCTGATAGTGCATTGACAAACACCACTGCCAGTGATACGCTGGTAATGATTTCCCGGTTCTTGTCGGGCCATAAAAAAATAAGGACCGGCATGAGGATGAAGCCCCCCCCCCGCCCCGATCAGGGTGCCCAATGAACCGGCAAGCAACCCCAGCAGGATGAGCAAAAGGTCTATATATTCAAAGTGGAACATTATTTTTTTATAAAATCAATCCGGAAATCATCCAAGTAAAAGGTTTCGGTATTGTAGGTGTTGTCAATATACACATTCACGATACTGCCTTTGGGCAAATCCTTCGGTATTGGAGCCTGCACGATGGCTTGGTTCCAACTAAAGTTGTGGTCGGCAAACTTGCGGAGGCGCTCAAAAGACCTTGCCACTTCTTTATTATCCTTCACAAATTGAATAACTAACCTGGTAAAGTCAGGTTGGGGACCATTGAACCAGATACTGGCCTGCACCAGGCTATCTTTCTGCATGATAGAAGAATCTATCGGATAGGTGAATATGGCACCCACTTCATGTTTGTTGTTTATATAGTTGGCCCAAGTGCCTGAATGTACCTCCACCTTAGTCACATTGTCGTCATTGCGCCAACCTTGTGCGTGTTCAAATGCATGGGTAAAGCTCTTGTCCACCTTGGTGTTGATCAGGGTGGGCCGTACAAACCCGGCCCGCTCTTCCAGGAAATAATAGTAACCGGGGCTATTGCGCAAAAACACCCGCCAATAATCGGTCTTGTCCATTCCGTCCCAAAGAATAATGTGATACCGGTACTGTTTTTCCTGTACCAGGTTCACATAAACACCAAACAAACAAATGATAATGAACCCGATCCTCAACAACCAATGTTTGCTCCTTTTAAGGATCAGTGCCAACCCAATAGCTGGTACAAATAAAAACTCAATAAACTCTCTCGCCCCAAAGCCCATGCCATAATCAGGGGTCCACCAGCAAGAAAGGATGTAGATAACCAATAATAGAAACAATGAAATAGAAAAGAAACGGAACCAATCCTTTAAGGACAGGAAAAGGCCGAAAACCCCGATAAATGCCAAAGGTGTCCAAACAAACCACCCCTTGCGGTAGCTGAACAGGATATGGAATATTTTGGGGTTGGCCCATTCCATCCCCTCGGTGCCATAGCTGTACACAAGAAATTTCCCGGTTTGCCAATGCCAGAGCAGCGATTGTATGACAACTGGAAGCAAAGCCAATAGCATCCCAATGGCCAAGGATGCATAAGAACGCAAAACAAACATTATCCCATTCTTGAGATTGGGCCAACTGCCAGCGACAAAGGGCACAAAAGCTAGGATCACCATGTTCACTGGCCTGAGGACTACGATCATACCAAAGATAAACAAGCTAATGACCAACCATTTTTTAGACTGGGTATGTATGATCCGATAGGTGCCGTATATAAACAGCCCGAACATAGAAAGCGAGTAGAGATGCGACATACATTGCTCATATACGGTATAATGCCAGGCATTGGTGCCCAGCAATATCATGGCAATCACCAGCCAAGCCTGCCAGGGCCGCACTTTCCAGGCAATAAGGTACAGGAAGAAAAACTGCATCCCCAAAAAGAGGTAAAATAGCGCCCCTGCCACAAAAAACTGTTGGTATAGCGGTGCATATCCATCCGTGGGTAGGTGTAACAGGTATGAAACAGCATGTGCGCACAAGAAAAAAGGCAACTGCAAAATAGCTACCCCGGCAAAATACTTGTCTACATAACGTCCATTGTCCTTGTTCCTGAAATCAGCGTAGGCTTCCGGTGGGTTGTATTTGTGTTCATAATAATCAATGAAATTCATCTGCCCATCATGATAGATGAACAACGCCGGTAGGTAGGCGTAGTAGCCTTTTCCATCGGCACGCAATACCTGGTTCTCTGGGCCAATATGCTTGTATTGAACGAAAGCCCGCCAAGCAAGGACGGCAATGAGAAGCAGTACCCCATATTTTTTAAAAAACTCGTTCATTGCGGGCAAATGTACAAAAAACTGACCTTGGCCTACTGCATGGCAACATATGTCAATTGCAAATCGAAGAAGGAGTACCTCAAGATTTTTTTATTCGCAACTTATATTATATCAACAACTTATCATCAAAAAACTGAAACCTTCCGAACATTTGCGAAAAATGTTTGTCATAGCTGGATAAATAAATATTTTTAGATGATTATGAAAACAACAAAACCAACAATGGGAAAGACCGGGATTCTTGTCCTGGCCGTGTTATTTTTTACCTTTTGCGCCAAGGCAGCAACTTTTACTACGGTTGCTTCGGGCAATTGGAGCAGCAGTGCCACGTGGAGCGGTGGCAACGTACCATCAAATCCTTTGACAACCGGCGACCAAGTTATCATTGCTACCGGTAATACCGTAACCATGGATGCCAATGTAACCATCAATAACGCTTTGGCAGAGCTGAACGTGGCAGGTACGCTCACGGGTTCAGCTACCACCTATCTTACGGTTAGTTCGGGTACAGTAAGTGGTGCGGGGACCATCAATACGGGATATACGGCTTTTTCTGAAGGTGCCGTGCTTTTGTTCACGGGCAACCTGACTACAGCCTACCTGAACAGTTCGGCGCTTACACTCAAAACACTTGCCACAGTAGTAGTAAGCAATACCATGACACTGGGCGCAGGTGTACTCAGCTTGGAAACAGGCGGTACGCTCACGCTTAGCACGGGCGCAACCATTATGATTGCTGGTGGTAAGCTGACAACAAACGGTGGAACTTTGGCCCTTTCTTCCAATTATAATGTTAGCTATACCACTGCCTCTGCCACAACCGGTGCAGAGCTTACGGGCAATGGCTTACAAAGTGTGACCATAAATGTACCTAGTGGTCAAAACGTGAATTTGAGCAATGACTTGACCGTTGGCGGCACGCTTGCCCTTACCAGTGGTACTTTGGTTTTGAATGACAAAAACCTGACCATTACCGGTGATGTGACTTCAACCGGTGGCACTATTTCATCTACTGCTACTTCCAATATCAGCATAGCCACAACCAGCAAAAGCTTGACTGGTACGCTTGCATTTAACGGAACCACTAATTCCGCAAACAATTTTACTATAAACGTAGGGAGCGGTAACAATGCCCAAATGTCAGGTACATTGGTCGTAAAGGGAATGTTATCCCTTACCAGCGGTATGTTGAATATCGGCAGCAGTTCTACCTTAGACCTGCAAGGCAATATCTCCAGCAACGGAAGCGGTACCATAAGTTCCTCTACGGGTTCTACGATAAACATCAAAACCATGGGTTCTCCTTCTGGTGGCTTGGCATTCACTTCAGGCGCCAACACCGTGAGCAACCTTAATGTAAATATAGTAGGTGGCGGCACCATGATGATCAACTCTGACGTAACCGTTACCGGCACTTTGCAACTTACTACAGGCAACCTGGATATCGGTGGCCATACCATCACCATTGCATCTACCGGCATCCTTACCAGTGGCAGCATTACTTCTTATATCATCACCAGTGGCGGCGGATCCCTTGCCATGGCACTTACTGCTGGCAATACCACCACGGTTACCTACCCTATCGGTACTTCCACCCATTATTTCCCAGCCAATATCTGGTTGAACAATGGTTCTGCAAGCGGTAATGTAACCGCAGGTGTTGCATCTGGCATACTGGCACAAGGCACAGCAGGTGCAAGTGTTTCTGCTTTCCAACCAGCAGTTGATGCCACTTGGAACATACATTCCGATATCACCACCAACCTGAACCTGACCATGGAACTGATCTGGAGCCCTTTGGCTGAAGTGAACGGTTTTGATAGGACAAATGCATACGTTTCACATTATATCAATGGTGCATGGGATGTAAATGCCTCTGCTTCTGCCATTGTAGAAACCGGTGGCACCTATGGCATGAAAAGGTCTAACCTTACTTCCCTTAGCCCATTTGCAGTATTTGACCATAATACCAAAGCAAGTGTAGAAGTAGCCCAAAGCACTGAAATGGAAAACGCTTATTCTATATATCCTAACCCAGCCAACAACATGGTATATATCGCTGGTTCTATATCCAGCAGCCCATTGTATGTGGATGTTTGCAACGCAGCTGGTAAAGTGATGGGCACTTACAGGGTAGTAGGCAATAACTATGGTATAGATGTAAGCACCCTGACAAATGGTGTGTACTTCATGAAATTTTATGATTCCAAGTCAACCATGACCAAGGAATTCATCAAGATGTAAAGATTTGTTTGTTTTGATTGAAGGGTCCGGCGCTTCTTTAGGTTGTAATCTACAGAAGCGCCGGACTCTTTTTTATATAAAGGTTTTTAAATAGCCTTGCTGGCCCCGATCAACAACATGGCCCACCCTGCCAAGAAGCTAAGCCCTCCGAACGGTGTGACAATGCCCAATTTAGTTGTGCCACTCAAGGAAAGGGCATAGAGACTGCCTGAGAAAAGCACTATGCCGACCACAAATAACCAACCCGCCCATTGAAAGGCTTTTATCTCCGGGAAAAACCTCATCAATAAGGCAATGGCAATGATGGCAAAGGTGTGATAAAACTGATACTGTACCCCTGTCTTGTACACATCAAGCATATTGGCATCCAGTTTGTCTTTTACCGCGTGTGCCCCAAAAGCACCGATGGCCACGGCCAAAAAGCCTGAAATAGCCGCTATGGAAAGGAATAATTTCATTTGATCTTTATTTAGTTTGATTTTCAATCTTTTGTAAAGCCTGATATACCAGATGCATGGGCAATCCCATCACATTGAAATAAGAACCTTCAATGCGTTCTATGCCTATGAGCCCCATCCAATCCTGCACCCCGTATGCCCCGGCCTTATCCAATACTTCATGGTTTTGGATATAATGCTTGATCTCGCCCGCTTCCAAATCCTTGAAATATACCTTGGACACATCTGAGAAGGATTCATATTTATCGTTATACCGCAGGCATACCCCGGTGATCACTTCATGTCGCCTGCCCGAAAGGCTTTGGAGCATCTCATAGGCTTCTTCCAGGTTTTTGGGTTTGCCCAATATCCTATCCTCCAAAAACACCAGCGTATCTGCCGTGATCAAAAGTTGATCTGGGTTGAGTCCGGTAGCGTGAAAGGCTTTCTGTTCTGCCAGATATACTGGAATCTCCCCCACTGCCCTCCCATCTTTGGGTATCACCTCTTCATAGTCAATATCTATCGTTTCAAAATCAATACCAGCCATCGTGAGTATTTCCCGTCTGCGTGGTGATTTGGAGCCTAATATTATATTATACTTCATTCGATTGTCAATTGAATATCAAAATGTTAAACATCTCAATCCCATACTCAACACCCCAGCCAACATAATCAGTTTTATCATGCTGCTGAGCCGGCCGAAATCCTTTTTGGAATCTGCACTTATGGTCTTTTGGAAAAACACGGCCAAAGGTACTGCCGTGGTGAGCATCAGGTACAGGGGCAATACCAGATAATCTTTATAGAACAGGTAGGCACATGAAAATATGAGCAGGCTGAGGGTAATGAGCATCAAGTAATAGATGACGATCTTGGTTTTGGGGATGCCCAGCACATTGGGCAGTGTTTTCGCCCCGAAACGTGCATCTCCTTCCTGGTCTTCAATATCCTTGATGATCTCCCGGATAAGGCCGGTGAGAAACGCGAAAACAGTATAATATATCAGCCATAGCAGCAATATGGTATCGCCGGAAAAATCAACCACCAAAAGGGACATGGCCATCAAGCCAGCGATCAATACATTGCCCACAAAAAAATAGTACTTGAATCTGACGGAATATTGCCACAATATAAAAGCAATGGCAATGTTGATGATGGCAAAGACATGATTGAGCCGCAACGCCAAAACCACGGCCACCAAGTTTAAGGCAAGGTGAAGCGCGAACACCACCCGCCGGGAAATATGCCTGCCTACGATCAGTTTTTCGGGTTTGTTCACCGCATCTATCCGTACATCAGAATAGTCATTGATCATATAGCCCGCGGCAGCCAACAACAAGGTGGAAGCGCAAACCAAGATGAGATCCGTGCTGATATGAAGGTTCAGGCATTGGTCACTCGATAAGAATACATATACAAACAATTGAGTGACAACAATGATGCATAGGTTTTTCCATCGTATGAGCTGCAGGAAATACATCATGGTTCAATCCCAGGTTTTATGGGCCTTCATCACCATTTCTATCACCTCGCGCACGCAGCCCTCGCCGCCTTTTGCCGTGGTGATGTAATCGGATACTTTTTTCACTTCTGCCACGGCATCCTGCGGGCAACATGCTACCCCGGCAGCCTTTAGCGCGGCAATGTCAGGTATATCATCCCCAATAAAGAGTATCTCGTGGATATCCACTTCATGGTCTATGACAAACTTTTCCATCGCCGCCAATTTGCTTTCTGCATTGAAATATATTTCCTGTACCCCGAGGGCATCCAGCCTTTTACCCACGGCCTCAGAACCACCCTCGGATATCACACATATCTTGTACCGCTTTTTCACGGCATATTCAAGCGCATATCCGTCCTTGGCATTCATTTGCCGCAGCCATTCCCCATTGTCAAGCAACAGGATGTTCCCATTGGTAAGCACCCCGTCCACGTCCATCATCACGGCACGGATGTACTTTAACCTATGGAGAAAAGAGTCAGAAGATGAAAGGGCCATGCTTGCTATTTATTGACAAAGATAGCCAGAGGCATGGGTCTGTTGATGGCGGAGGCAAAAAAAGTTGTGTAAATGGAATCCTCTCACCACAATTCTCCAGTGCACGGTACAATTGGGCTAGTTTAGAATATTGGCCGGTGGCCGTGGGATACTCAGTCTTGCAGGACGTGAGCCAGGGCGGATTTTTTTTGAGATCCTTAATTGGAAAGCTGCACATCCACTCCCCTCTACAGCCCCCACAAACGGCTTTTTCGAACGGGTATACAGATACCCTAACAAACAGGCAGACAGAGCAGTGAGAAACCCATTTTGGCTCCAAATCCGCATTTCGCTACCTATTAGCACCTACAGCAGCCCAAACCCAATCCGCGTTAACGAATCAATTTCGCGGAATGTGCAACCACTACGCCTGCTGCAGATGTACTGTTTTTATTGGGTGCCCGAATTATATACGTACTTTCATAGACATGGCCATTTATTCTATAAGTCGCCACATAAACAGCATTGTTTCTATTGAACGCATCCAAAACCGACATAAAATTAATATATTGACTTACATTCTTAGTAATAAATCTTGAAAAATAGTTATATCTTCCCAATATAGGCCCATCGATATAAGCTTGTATTTGAGTTGATGGTTCTTTAGGAATTTCCGATACATCGAACACTTCTGAAATATCCCCGATTAAGTCATTTAGAAAAAAATCAAGAAGTTCCTTTTTTTCATTACTGCTTAGCCATTTATAGTATCCACGAATTGAAGATATTCTACACGCGTCGAAGTGATATTTATCTTTTAACATATCAAGCATACTATCAACCTCATGCATAACTGAATCCTTCCACAATTTCATTTCCAGTTTCATCTTTTCGCCGTTATTGGGGCCAAGAAGAGAATCGGGATTCAGCGGGCTAACAGAAATCAACTTCACCTTCTGTTCATCATTCTGTTTTTTTATATAATTGTATATCAAATCAGTATGGTTTTTATGAATGCTATCGTTTTTGCCACTCATCGGGTGAAAAACCGTGAGGAATATACAGATAGCGCAAAAACGAGCTAATTGCATGGCACGTTGTAATTTGAAGTTCGATGTCGAGCTCATGAATGCAAGTTAGCCATTTCGGCTGTACTTGCAAATCTGGCGGTCTAAGACCGCTACATTCTTCCCGCGCCAAGTGATCACTTCGTTATACACTTGTCGAGAGAGGGGGCAAGGCGGCATTTGCTGCAAAGGAAATCCTTACTTTTTGTACATTTGCATCAGTAAAATGGGCACCGCGCAAATAGATATTGAGATTGACAAGCTTACCAATTCCATCCAAAACAGAATAACAGGAGAAGCTTTTGATACAGAAGTATATAAAATTGAACAAAGCAGTAGCCACCAAATCAAGAAGAAGGATTGGGTATTTGACTGGAAAAAGGAGCTCACCATACCCAATAGAGAAATTTACAAGCTAGTTACAGTTCAAAATCCTTCAATCATCCAAGGATTGATTTGTTTCGAGGATATTGGTGATTCCCTGTTTATGCACTTGATAGAGGCTTCGCATTTTAACAAGGGAAAAGATAAAGTATATGCCGGGGTGGCTGGCAATCTTGTTGCTTTCGCTTGTAAAAGATCATTTGAAAAGGGCTATGATGGATATGTTTCATTCTACGCAAAGACTGTCTTAAAGGAACACTATTCCAAAACTTTAATGGCTAAAATTTTGTTTAACAACCATATGTACATTGATACGGAAGCAGCATTAAACCTTGTCATGCAATACTACAAAGATACCCGGATATGAAAAGAATCGATGATCCTTTAGACGATTTTACCGTAGTTAACCGCACACCTACTGAAAAAGAGTTACGCATGCTCAGCGAACGTATCTGCCAGGAAAAAGCCGAGCGTGCCAAAAACCCATCTTCCATAGATTTCTTTATTAACAGTGGCAACCCAACGCAAGAAGATTTCAAAAGAATCAGCGCATTTATCAAAAAGGATAAAATGAAAAAGGCTTCAGTGCTTCAAAAGAAGGGAGCCAGGAAAACCCCAACTACAAAGAAAGTTGCATAGCCTATTGCGTCGGATCTAAGACTGCTAGATTCTATGCACACCAAGTGATCACTTCGTTATACACTTGTAGCAAGCGAGGGAGAGGCCGGGGATACCCAGTCTTGCAGGACGCGATCCAGGGCGGAACTTTACTACGGTACCGTAACCTCTAATGGGCTTGGCGATACAGGGTAATGGCTCCAGTCCGCATCCTCAGTACCTAGAATGGCTCCATTACAAGTTATTTTTAGTGTAACGAAACTGCTTCCGTTCGCAGCAGCAAGCAAACTTATATTTTGTCCAGATTTCAATTTTACTGTTTTGGTCCATGTTGAGGAAAGATTATAGGAAGAGTCCTTAATAGAACCAGAAGTATCTTGAGTAAACTTAATGGAGGATATAACCACATATTGCCTATTTTGTGTGGTGGCTTCAAAAACCACATCCTTTAGAACTGGGGAAGCTGGCTTTGTTACAGGCGTTGTAGTTGATGGCTTGGTGCAAGAACCAAACACAACCGTAGCACATATTACAATGACAGACAATGATTTAATTTTTGTTCCCAAAAAGGAGAAACCTGCCATTTTGCTTTTTCCGTCGAAGCGATTTGAAGCCGAAGCCTCATGATTTACTTTGTTCATCTGATCGTTTTTACATTTTTGGCAAAGATAGTATGGGAAGCCGTACTTATTAGAAGTATGTCAAATATTTGGTAAGACTAGGTTTCATGACCTTCTTGAATACGGCTAATATCGCTCATGCCCAGTTAGCGCAGCGTAAATAAACTTCCCGCCAGCTTAGATATAGATTACACAAATTGTACGATTTGACCATATACTATCGACTGCAGGGAGAAAATTGCAGATCGCAAGGGAGGATCAGCTGAGTCCCAGAGGGATGACATATTGGTAGTATGATTGCGGTAGCTTGTCAAAAGTCCGGTACGGATGACATATTTCTGGAAGCGACGAAGAAAGAGAAATATTTCGCACCTACAGTGCTTTTTGAAGACGGTGGGGCATCCATGTTTTCTACCAATATGTCATGCCTACGGCACTTAATACCCATTCTTAATTTACCAAGCTCCTACTTTTGGAATCCGGGCCATTATATAGTCA
>Ga0206962_1243_pt2 | contig 13632 bp, 10 predicted proteins | sample Alteio_BWOrgHeat_27_FD_153241 | JGI IMG/M metagenome (GOLD analysis project Ga0206962, IMG submission 153241) | Enriched cells from forest soil in Barre Woods Harvard Forest LTER site, Petersham, Massachusetts, United States -... | ecosystem: Environmental > Terrestrial > Soil > Temperate forest >...
CCCCGTAATGGTTAAATCGGTCGTCGCGCCGATCTTAACGTCAGGCGTCGCGGGTAACGCGCTATTGCCTTGAGGCTTCGTATCGTGCAGCGGCTCACTCTTCTCTTCCTTTGCCATGACGAGTCCGCCTTCGAACGCGTCAGGCGTCAGCGGTATATCGGTAGGCGCACCGCTTCGGTTGAGGTGCAGAACCAGACCGTGCGCGAAACTGCTCGAAAAAACAAGTGGCGCGCCTTCCAGAGGAATGGTCAATTTCGATTGCAACAAACACGCGACCTGGTTGGGATCGTGTGGATGAAGCGGCGGCAGCTTGGCCTTCTGAATGGCCGGCAGACCGATGACAATGACCGATTCGGGTTTGTGGAAGGAGGGCGGCGCGTTGAGCCTCAGACTGAGCGAAGAACCCTGTGGGAAGCTGAGTCCGGGAATGTACTGGTACTGCGCCGTGCGCAGCATGCCGACGAGGTGAACGAGATCAACAACTGCGCCGACATATGCTGAGTAAAGGCCCGCCCCGACAGGCTGTGTGTAGGAAGCAGCATTGATAAAGTCAGAGGATGGACCGGTAGATATCGCTTCGGCAATGCTTTGTCCATGTCCGTCATCAAGGAGAACGGGGGCGCTGGACTGGGTCAGGCAGATAACCTGTTGATCGACGGGTTGCTTGAAGCAATCGGCGTTCGGCTTGAGGGCGAGCGTGGCAGCTAGCTTCGCAGAGTGTTCCTGAATGGCTTTCGGGTCGTCTTGCGGAACCGTTTTCATAGCTGCCAGGTACCGTTCGATGCGCTGCTGCTCGAAAGATGCTTCATTAAGATCGGTATCGGCGCGAATGAACAGGCCCGGCTTACCCTTAACGGCGGAGCGAAGCGTTTTGAAATCGCCGCCGGTTTCAGGCGCCACAAAAAGCAGGGCCTCCTCAGCTTCGTTCGGGACGGTGACGGTTGTCCCCTCAGCAGTTTTCTTGTTCCAGGTATCGATCCCGGTGAACCAATTGTCGGGAGGCTCATTTGTCGTGCCGCGAAGAAAGGCAACGATCAGTATCAGATGATTCGACTGGCTCTGCGGAAGGTCAGCCTTGATCCATATCTTGTCGCCTGGCTGAAGGTTGGGGACTTGGGCGATGGGGAGCGTCGAAAGTCCTCGTGTTACACGGATGTCGATCGTAGGACCCGCCAGGTCAAAGCGTGCTTTGTCGTCAGCTCGCAGAGCTGACGACAGAGACATGGCGAGAAGGCATACTGCAACTTTCAGAACTTTCATCTATAGATTATGGATGCGAAAGGGGCAAGGGCGGGTTGCGGAGGCCATCGCCCGAAAACGAATACGACCTTCGCTAACAGCCTTCAAACAGTCGGCATTTCGGCTACCATGTCCGCTACGCGCGCGATTACAGTACCATCGCTCTGGACAAATACATGATATTCACAAGTCGCAACCGCTATTCAATCAAATCCATCGTGCGCCCAAAAAGCCCTACAGACGCCAACGGAACGAAAGCAGCGATGCTCCCGATGCTGCATTCATTGCTGAGCTAAGCATGAAGAAATCTACTGGATTGGCGAGAGTGTTCATTGCAATCTTCTTAAGCGTGCCGCTGGTTGCTGGACAACAGCCATTTCCAGTCATCTCGACGGTAGACCAATCAACCATCGCCGGCCGGCCTGTTGCATTGGACAGCGAGGGAAAGCTGCTGCCGTGGCCAATGCCAGATAATACTGGATACTCCTATTCCGCATATTTTCTTTCGCAATGGACGATTGTGTGGGACCAATACAATCGTCAGCGCCTGCCCTACTATTTCTGCTGTTTCGATTTTGACCGCACGACATTTGAATTGATCCCGGACCCGCATTGGGTCAATTCCACAGGCTATCTGCGTGCGATGATGCAGGGCTTTATCGAACGCCTGTATCCCTATACTGGCGACCCGCACAGCCTGGAATTTCTTGAAAACTTTGTAGATTACGAACTGGAAAATGGTCTGACTCGGGAAGGCTACGCCTGGTCCCAGGTGCCTTATCCGTCCGCAAATCCGGGCAGCGCTCGCTACACCGGCTGGAGCCAGCACGGAGAGGATTTCGTCGAGCCTCATGTAGTTGGAGAAGACGGCTATGCCTATCTCCGACTTTATGAAATGACAGGAAACACGAAGTATCTACGCGCGGCGATTCGCTGCGCTGAAGCGCTCGCCAAAAACTTCAAGCCCGGCGATGAAAACAACTCACCATGGCCGTATCGATGCCATGCGCGCGACGGCAGTCTACAAAACGGAAAAGGAATGTTTCCCTACTCCGCAAACGTTGTGGAACCAATCATGCTGTTCGACGAATTGATTCGCCTCGATCAGGGAAATACTGCTTCCTATAAGCGGGTGCGTAAGGGCGCCTGGGCATGGCTGATGAAATACCCGATGCACAACAATGTGTGGGTTGGCTACTTTGAGGACGTCCAGGGCAGCATGGACAACATGAACCAGGTCATTCCACTCGAATTTGCGCGTTATGTCCTCCTGCATCCGGAGAAGGACCCCGAGTGGCGCGAGCATGCACACCAACTGATTGACTGGGTGAAGACTACGCCGAAGTGGCCGAAATACATGGTGCACGGCGCAATGGTTACAACCGAACAGGGGAACGGAAAAGAATTCTGTTGTAACCTGCCGAACCAATGCTGTGACAGCCATAGCTCAAGGCTTGCCGCCGTCGAAGCCCTCTACTACGCCAAGACCGGAGACATTGCCTATAAGCAGGCAGCATATCGAACTTACAACTGGGTTACATATTTCCAGGGACTTCCTGCCGCAGCCCACGCTCCCTTCAGCAACCAGTGGTGGTTTACCGATGAATTTGCGGATGGACCTCGAAGGATGATGGATGCTTTCTGGGCCGTGCCGGAATGGGCGCCGGCCGATGAGTCGCATCTGCTGGGATCTCTCTCCGTGATCACAAAGATTGCATACGGTGCTGGCAGAGTCACGTACTCAACCTTCGACACGGACTCTACGGATGTCCTTCGCCTGAACTTTGTTCCTGATTCCATAAATGTCGGGGGAAGACTGATCTCTCGCCGCGATGATTTGCAACGCGAGGGATATACCTTCGACGGAAAGACTCGCACGCTCTCCATTCGCCACACCAGTTCCAGAGATGTAGACATTCAGGGAAAGAGCGATCAGGTACCCCCTTCATTCATCACCTTTGACGATCCGCATCTTCCCGCGGGAACACCCTTGGTCGGCCAATATCCTTCCGGTGTGATTGATTGGGGCAGTGGAGAGTGGGAGATTGGCACGCCATTCGGAAAGTTTGGGACCTTTACTCTTGTCTCGTCTGATCCAAAAGCAAAGCGGGGAGAATTTAACTTTTATACGCCGTGCATCTTTGCAGGCGTGGACGTTTATAACGACGGCGATAGTGATGCAACATTGACGGTTCGTGCGCCTGAGATTCGCACAGATTCCTACACGATCAAGCCAAAAGAACTCCTTCGTTTAAGGACTGGCTGGCGCCACCCAAGTTCCAAGGTGATCTTCGACTTTACAAACGGTCATGCGCTGCGCTTCGACAACCTGGCCTATAGTCATCCGTGATTTCACAGAGCTTTTGTGCTCGGAGATTGGTACTAGAAAGCCGGTTATATTGCTGATCCCCAAAACAAGGCCAGGTCTGTGAGGATAACGGAAAAAGAACTGGAGCATATCGCGAGAACTGTTCGAACGGCACTTTGTTCGGAAGGCTTCGTCGCGATTTCAGGCGAAGTTACCCAAAATCCCGTTTTCAAGGAACTGCGGCGATCACCTCAGGATTCGAGACGTAAATTGCATGACCGCTTGCCGCTCCTGTTACTTGCGAGCCAGCCGACTTGCCATCATGCGATGCGCCGCTGTTAGGAATTGGCGTTTGCCTTCCTCTCACCAAGGTGCAAAGGGGAAGGGGAATGATTCTGTTTCAGATTTAGGCGCAAGGACCGAATATCTCCGCTAAGATCAAGGGCAAAAGCGACAGGAGGATCTTATGGTCCCTGAAGCACCACTCAATACAGGCGGCCTTGTCGGTGGGGCGTTCAAAGAAGCCGCCACGGCGAAAGTCACGGTTGAAAACCTTCGCCGCAATATCAGCATCCTTTCGGGCGCAGGTGGAAATATAGCCGTTCTTACTGGCCCTGACGGAAAGCTACTGGTAGATGCGGGGATCATTACTGCGCGTCCGCACGTCTCTGAAGCCCTCGCTAGCATCAACGGGGATCCCATCAAACAATTGATAAATACCCACTGGCATTTCGACCACACAGGCGGCAATGAGTGGGTCCATGAAGCCGGAGCCAGTATCCTGGCGCACGAGAACACGCGCAAACATCTTTCCCAACCCACGCGCGTCGAAGGCAACTGGCAGTACACTTTCCCGGCCGCCCCGGCAGGTGCGATTCCCTCCACCGTATTCAAAGACGAACACACCCTAGACTTCAACATCACGACTCTGATGCTGAACTACTACTCGCCTGCTCATACAGACTCCGATATCTCTGTGTATTTCCCGGAGGCAGACATTCTTCACACCGGAGACACTTTTTGGAACCGCGATTATCCCTTCATTGACTACGCTTCAGGAGGCAGCATCGACGGCTACATCAGCGCGGCAGAAGCGAACATCGCAAGAGTCACAGACAAGACCATCGTCATTCCCGGACACGGACTCGTGGGCGGCAAAGCCGATCTGATCCTATTCCGGGACGTGTTGGTTGAGATCCGCGATAAAGTTGCGGCTCTCAAAAGACAGGGTAAGACCTTGCCTGAAGTTGTCGCGGCTAAGCCTGGGGCACGCTATGACGCGGAATGGGGTAACTTGTTCCAAAACCCAGCTGACTTTGCTGCGCTCGTGTACCAGGGTGTTTGAGATCGTCTACATTTCGGGCGGATCACCGCCTATGCGGAAGTAACGTCCCGTTGGGCGACGACTCGGGATCGACGAATTACCCGGGCTCTACACGGAGCTTGATGGGGCGCATATTCGCAATTGCTAGACTCTGTGAAGACGTACGGAGGACTCCCTATGCGGGTACGAACCCTTTGTCCTAGCGTGCTTGTTCTTCTTCTCCTACGCTGCGTCTTCGGACAAACGTCCTCCGACCTGGCTATGGTTCACGCAAATGTTGTGGACGTTCGCACAGGGTCCGTGGAAAAGGATGCAACCGTACTGATCTCGGGAAGCAAGATCAAGGCGGTCCTGCCGGGCAAGTCTGCCAAAGTCGCCTCTGGTGCACGCGTCATAGATGCTCATGGAGGCTATCTAATACCGGGGTTATGGGACATGCATGTCCATTCAGAAGGCGACAAACGCGTGCTCCGTCTGATGCTCGCATCCGGGATCACCGGCATTCGGGATATGGGGGGAGATGTCTACAAACTCGCGGAAGCCCGACGCCACATCGAAGCTCAAGATTGGGATGGTCCACGCCTTATATTCGCCGGGCCCATGCTCGAGGGGCCACCGGCCGAATCGGACGATGACATGTGGATCGTACACACCCCGGAGGAGGCACAACAAGCGGTGGCATCATTGGCGGCATTGCACGTGGATTTCATCAAGGTGCATGACCATCTCGGCAGAGATGTCTATTTCGCTATTGCTGCCGCCGCCAAGAAGGCCGGACTGCCGTTCGCAGGGCATGTGACAGCATCGATAACTCCCCTTGAAGCGTCCGACGCGGGGCAGGCTAGCATCGAGCATTTTGAATTTCTTCCAAAGGTTTGTGTGCCGCTTCTCGGAGATATGGCTGTGAGTGATGAGCGCTTACCTAACGATTGCACCCACACTTTCACTGAGGCGCTTCTAAGGCATCTGGCCGACAACGGTACGTGGCTTGACCCTACACTTCAAAGCTTTCGCTACTTCGCTCCCCTTCAGTGGAAGCAAATCCTCGCAGGTTTCAAAGAAATCGGCGGCCAGATTCGCACCGAACACATTCTGATGCTTGCAGGCACCGACTGGAGTGCATTCCTGGAAAGTAAAGGGGCCCATCCCGGTTGGTGCCTCCACGATGAACTCGACCTGTTGGTCGCTGTTGGCTTTACACCGTTGCAGGCCTTGCAAGCCGCTACTCTCAATCCCGCGATCTTCTTGTCAATGGAGGACTCTATCGGCACCATTGAAGCGGGGAAAGTTGCCGATCTGGTGCTAGTCCAGGGCAATCCCTTGATGGCCATTGGGAACTCGAGACGGGTCGTTGCGGTAATTGCACGCGGAGCGTTCTTCGACCGAACCAGGTTACATCGTCTCGCTGCGGGTGCCAGCCGAGACAGGCGACTGAATTGAGATGCGGAAAGACTCCCCGAATCCTTCTTGCTCCCGAGTAACCGCCAACACGGACGTAATCCTGAAATGCCTGTGAAGTTTCGTTTTGAGCAAATTGCTTCGGGATCTGGTCGAAGGCAGGCAAGTTACCGAAAATCCCGTTTTTCAGGCAATTCGTTGCTGGAGGGCTTCTCAACGATGTGTTACTTCCGATCGCCGACCATCCGACCATTTCCTTTACTAGCGCACGTTGCGGCGTAGAATCGGTAAGGCGCTATGACCGCTAAATTCAAAAATCGGGCTGCGCATCGCCTTTATCCTCACAGTCTTGTTCAGCAGCATCGTTGCACACGGACAGGCTGCCCAGCCGACCCCAAATAACGATGCACTGGCCGTATCGCTAAAAATGCAGACGGAACAAATTCAGGTTGGTCAAATGCCTTGGGCCATTTTGACCGTCTACAACATAAGCGATCAGCCGGTGACCATCCGGGACACTATGTATCGGGTGTATGTCTATGGGAAAGATGGAGAAGCCCCAACAACGCTCGTTCAGCGACAGTTCACCGACAGACCTCGCCTAAGCGATGTGCCTCTGATGCACGGTCCAGATGTTGGACCTTCAACAGTGTGGCCTGCTGGCGGGGCTGGTGACTCGTATGTTCACAAGTTTGACCTGACCTATCTTTATGATTTAAGCGCGCCCGGCAGGTACACCGCCTACGCGGAGGTTTTGGACCCGTCATCCCATCGATGGCTGCGTACCAAAACAGTGATCTTCGAGATGACGCCGCCTGCGCAATAGGCTTCGGTTCTGTCTACTGGATGTATAACCACCAACCCGGAAGTGATCCCGAAATGCCTGGGAGTCAGCTTTTCGGTAACTTCCCCAGCCGGAGGGGTCGGGACAGGCAAGTTACCGAGAACGCCGTTTTTCCAGCGTTGCAAAAGCAGCAAGCGTGATCAGAGTGTTTCTGCATGACTGACTCGGGCCTGTAGGTGTTGAAAAGGTCACCTCCTTGCCGACCTCGAGACGCGGGGGTGGTCGATCGCGGAAGCGGGATTGCCGCTGTCTGGCGTCGCAGGTGGCGCGTACCACTTGGAGGGCGGCACGACTGCAGCGTTATGCGCGCTCATGTCCATGTACGGCAGCATGATCTGTACGCCGAACTCGTTGAAGGCGTCCTGGATGTTGGCATGCAATTCGGACAGGGTTTCGACGCGGAGCTTCTCAACCTGCAGACGCGCGATCAGAACATACTCGACATGAAAATCCGACAGAGCGCGCTGTAGAACATAAGGCGGCGGGTGCTTGCGTATGTTGCCGGTACGCTCAGCAGCCAGCAGCAAAAGCGCGTGCACCTGCCGCCAGGGCACATCGTAAGCAATGGTGACCTTGCAACTGACGGCCATGCCATCGCCTTGACCCAGACGGGTGAAATTTCTGGTTGAGTGGCTGACCAGGACTGAGTTGGGAATGGTTACCTCCTGGTGTTCGATGGTGCGGACCTTCGTGGCCAGCAGCCCCACCTCCAGCACTTCGCCTTCGATTCCCTCGACGACCACCCACTCGCCCACCTTCAACGCCCGGGAATAAACCACGAACAGTCCACTCATGACCTGGTTGATGATGCCGGTGGAGCCCAGCGAGACCACCAATCCGAAAAATACGCTGATGCCGCGGAAGGCATCGGTGCTCGATCCCGGGATATAGGGAAAGGCTACAACGACAGCAAAGGTCCACAGGACGAAGGTAAAGATACGCTCCGTTGCCCGGGCGACGTCAGGATCGAGAGGCGAGATACGGACTCTGCCCTTCACTACCTGCTGGAAAAAGGCCCGCCCCAAACGGACGACCCAGCGGGCGATGGTGAAGATGACAGCGCAAGCGAAAATACCGGGCAGGGCGTTAACCGCCGAGATAGCTAGACCCTGAAAGAATTCGATTACGCTTTCGCCCATCTGCCGTCCCCAGGGCTCGGTGTAGGGGAAGCGGTGCAAGGCATAGGAAAGCAAGATGTAGACCGCGGCCAGCGTGGTGAGCCACGCCACACCGCGCAGTGCCGCATAGACGAATCCGGCCACGTACGGTAAGAGATCAACGCCGAATAGTCGAAGATTCGACGGAAAAATGTGCTGCTTGCTGCGTAAGAACAGTTTAACGAAGCGATGCCCCTTCCAAACCAGCCATACAAAGCCGACGAGCAGTGCGAAACCGACAGTACTCAAAAGGATTCCTCTCCGTATAAAGGGCCATTTCCGCCCATCCTCGCGAGCGTGCAGGGCTTCGCCCAGTGAAGCCAAGGCCTTCTGGGAAACAGAATCGAGTGTGTCACCTCCTTCCTTGTCGATGTCTGCCGGAGAAATAAAGAAAAGGATTTTACCGCGGTAAAGGAAGCCGATGCCCTCTTGGTTCTCCAGGGTGACAGGGTGCAGTTTGATCTCGTTCGGATCGACATTCAGCGGCAACTCCTCGATCCGGTCGTGGGCGCGGCCAGCCCGCTCGGCTGGATCGCCGCCCGCCACTTTGGTGCGCAGAATTACAATGTCGCGGTTCCAGAATTCGAGGGTAGCTTCATGGCTGGAAGTGCTGTTAGCCTCCTGGCTGGTCGCGGTGTGTGGCAGGGCAACGGAAAAGCCGCGCGCGGCTGCCGAGGAGATCAGCAGGAGGCAGACGAGAGTGAAACGAAAACGCAGCATCGTTGGCCGCGATCCATGGCGGGCTAGCACGGCAGGCTCCGAAGACGCAATCTAACCAGATTCTGTCGCCTCCAGTTTGCGCTGTAATGAAAGCGCTGCGCAAGGCGAATTGCGGTTTCGAGGTTCGTTAGTGTCCAGCCTGGGGCGCTGGCAGGCGACTCGGCTCCGGCGTCGACACCTCTGGACCACCGGCATTCTCCTACCCGAATTTGGGTCGATCCCCCAGGTAGGTACGAGACTGTCAACGGCGCGATCTACATTCCCACGCCGGGTATGCCTGGGTTCGTCGCTGGGGTCGGGAAAAGAAGGCAAGCGCCAAGCCGATGCAGATTCGGATGCCTCGGGCTTGGACGTAAAATATGCACTTCCTGTCGGACGGCAGCTACTTCGACATGCTTTCCCGCATCATCGACACGGCACCGATCGAGGCGGCTGATGAGGATTGGGCGGCATCGTGAAGGGTCAGCCGTACCAGCCGGACGAGCACGACAAGGCGATTCTCGGAAAATTCCCATCAAGGCAACGTCATAGCCGTCACCAGTACGTCGTCTACGATTCGGCGTCACGATAAGCCTTACGACCCGAGTTCTTATATCAGCGGGACGCAAGGCGACAACAAAACCAACGGCGAAAACAACCGAACCCGTGGCCCGCACACCATCGTGGGACTCACCCTCTCCAGCTCGACCAAAGACTCCTTCTCCGCCACGCTTACGCAGACGAGGAAGAATGTGTTGAGTTGTCGGCTCAACCCAGCTTTTGGTGTCGGTGGCCGCCAACCGATGACTCAAGATGAAAGCCGGGCGCATCTTCTATCCACCGTTTTAGGCCGTCACCAAACGGCCTGGTGCCACGGATTCGCTCGATTTGTCGATGGAGGGGATACGAGCCCACCCAGAACAAAATATATTGCATATAGCTGTTATTCAACCATCCGCGATGGTGGCCGCGGAAAACAGGATGGGGTCCTTGATGAGTGCGTTGATGACATACCAACAGGTCCAACTGAAGCCCACAACGCCGACACGACTCCGTTCATCGTGGTTGCTACAGGCAGCGCTAACTTGCCGGCGGAACTGGTTGCCTTTACGCTTTGAAAGACGTAGGTGATGTCGCCGCAGGATGAATGGGAGTGGCAATATAGACTTGCGGCAAAGAGGAAACGATGAACAGGCGAAGCTTTCTGACCTCGGTGTCTGCGTTGCAGGCTATGGCGTTCTTACCGGAAGTGCAGGGTCAGTCCGAGCAGCAAATTACTCATGTGGACACGAAAACCGGGGGTCCTTTACTGCAGAGTAGCGTGGTGAAGGCTGACGGCATTCGGCCGGAGGGCGCGGCGCCCGGAGCGAAAGCCTACGTCCAATTCAACGGTCCGACGGAGCAGCTTGCTGCACTTGCCTCGGGGTTCGTAACGCTGGAGCCGGGAGCGCAGCCACATCCACCCCATCGCCATCCTGAGGAAGAGATCATGATCGTGGGTGGAGGGACCGGGGAGTTTTTTCTCGACGGCGTCACAACACAAGTAAAAACGCGTGACACGATATTTGCCGAAGCCAACGTTCTTCATGGCGTTCGAAATACCGGCCAGACACCTATGACCTTCTACTTCATCAAACTGATGGGAAGACGCGCTTCATAGTTAAGTTCCTAAATCCGCTCCAGAAGCTCTTCGCTACTCTTCTGTTCCACCCTAGATGCCAATTTTTCTGTTTGCCGACAAACCGCCCCGGAACGCCACAAAGCTCCCTGTCCAGGCTCCTGGTCTAGACGGATCATCCTCTCAAATAGCTTTTACCAAGTTGTAGCTATGTGGCTTCCTCTGCCAGGCGACCGCGCTCTGGCCTCCATCGCAATAGCCGCCGTTCCAAGCGGTTGACGATACCCGCAACTCCCATAACTCTCTGATTTTTCGCATCAGTGGGTTAACTCCTTCGCCAAAGATGGAGTTTACCTTTCGCGCATCCTTCGAACGGGCCGACAGCATCGTATTGCGTGGTCGTGGTCGTGAGAACACTTGCACTTGTCTGGTTTGCCCGCGGACGCTGTCGTGTTATCCCTCCATCCCATGCGAAGCGTGGCATCCCTCGCAGACGCAGCAAGACCGCCCCTCAAGGCACCCTGTTGTTGGATATGTGTGTCCACTCTAACCTTTCTCTATGGACGACAACAACTCCGCGGCATCCTCCTGAGACTGTTCGCTGATCTCCGCATAGCGTTTCATGGTTTGCGTTTTGCGAAGAAGTTCTATCCCCTTCTTCTTACTCCTAGGTTTATCAAGATAGATTCTTGCGAGTTGCAAAACCGCCTCCCCGTCGTTCATGTCTACTGCTCGTTTGAGCCATGCAATAGCTCCGCGCATCTTTCCCCGGTCCTGCAACTCAACAGAAAGATTAATTGCTGCGGCAGACACTCCATTGCGATACGCCTTTCTGTACCATTGCGCTGCTTGCTCCAGGCTCGGTGGAACTCCAGTACCATTGGCATAAGAATTTCCGACAGCGAGGTGGCTAAGGACATTTCCTAGTTGAGCCGCAAGCAGATGACTTTTGAATGCCCCGCCTAAATCGCCCTTTTCCTTCCTGAGCTCAGCATCTTCAAACAACCGTTCTGAGTACTCGGAATCGGTTTGTACTTTTTTCATATTCAGTTCTCCTAAACGCGGTCGTCAGAACGCAAGAGCAGCTGCACCCAGATACTCAAGAATCTGCATTATCGTAAGGCTGGTTGCTGCGGCGGCACCTGCGCCAGCAGCCATCTGTGCCCACTTGGGATCGTTAGGGTTAAGACCATTTTCCGTTCCCCATTGCAGAGTTTTCGGTATCCGCTGTCCCGTCTTGTTCCCCTTTCCGGGAAGAGTCCAGCCTTATATGTTGCCATTTGGATCTCTGACAGGCTGAGCGCCCGTTGTTGGAATCTACTGTTTCCTCTTTCTGCAATCATCGGGAAGCAGGTTTAGGGAAATCTGGTCGTATCCGTCAGCAAACACTATACCGCCGTTATCTACGGCATCATCTGCGACACGCGCAACGGCAACCGCTGCGAATACGGCTACTGGAGTAAATGAAATGAAATTTGGTTGGCATTTGTTTTAGGACCTTGTTTATTTCCGGCCACCCGGCCTAATGAGGCAGGAGAGGGACACCTACACTCAGTTCCTATACACTTGGACTGTCGTGCGGTCTACTTTATCCCTCAGCTGAGAGGCCGGTGTCGATCCTGCTCCAAGACATCCCGCATAAGCCCATGCACGAGTATGCCTACCATGCGATTTCCTTAGGCTCGCTTGATGTTGAGAGGCGCGTATCAGGGACAGGATGACCGATCGCAAAATGGTATACGACCTGTCCCTGGTTGGGTATCAGGTTGAGATGACGCTGCACCTCATCATCGTAGAAGGCGCCGATGCCGGTCGCACCCAGTCTAAATGCCTCAGCAGCGAGATATAGGCGGTGGCCAATAGCGCCTGCTTCAAAATGCACATAGCGATAACCACGGTCGCCATAAGCGCGAGCGGCACGCTCTAGATCGCCGATCATCGAAAAAGTCACGCAGGCGTTTCCTGCAAGGTTCTGCCCAAGGCTCAGGCCAGCTGCCGCCACGCGTTGGTCGCCACTCTTGGTCTGCTCCAACTCGGCACGCTCCGGCCAAAACCTGTAGACGCCGGGCTGCAACCCATCGACGCGATGAGCATACAAGTAGAGCTGGATGAAGCGTGTGCCCGCAAAGTCAGCTGACAGCTTGTCGGTAACTTGCCGATGACTGCCTGGTCGACAGGTGAAGTTACCCATAACCCAGTATTTCAGGCACTACGATATCGACTTGGGATCGTTGTTCGGCAGGATTACTTCCGTGTTGCCGACCATCCTAAAGTTATCCGTCCGGTATTTGAGGCAGACTGTCCATCCTCCGTTCGTCGAGCATCCTTCCGCCATAGGGCTTAGCAATCAACTCGGAAGATTCGTCTTCTGTCCTTCTCCCATCACGTCGGGATATTCCTGGCTGCGCACTAGCCAGAACACAATACCGAGAGCAAGTGCGGCGCCCGCGAGCGCTGCAACAGTGGAAGGCGCGGTTTGATAAAGATCCAGAACAATAAATCTTCGGACGATGGCGAGCAAGGCAATCAGGATGACGGCCCGAGTTTGGACGACATTGCGTCGATCATGAAGTACGACCATCAGCGAGTGTTTGAACTCAAGGGCAATCAGCAATGTCAGGATCATGCCGAACAGAGATTGGAACGCCTGCGCGTCCCCTGGATCGAGGGGGTGGTTCCGCATCATCGCCACCGTATGAAGAATCAATTGCCAGGTGGCGACGGCCACGATCACGGCGATGATCCAGGTCAGAATGGAGACGATCATTTGCTCGAACTTCTCATAGATCGAGAGGGTCTTCCAGCGGGAGTTCCACTCCAAGCCAAACAAACGAAATGACATTTCCTTTTCCTCCTCCTCCAAAGAAATTCAAAGCAAAAGCTTATGAAAATTCAGTCCTTGATGAGAGACGCAACACCGGCTTTTGTGAAGGAACGTGCGACCTCATGTTACATCTACCATTTACCTCAGTTTTGCGCTCCTGCGAGATGCCGAGGGCAATCCAAGCGGTCTGGTCGGCTTTTCGGTCAATATCACGGCCCGAA
>Ga0206962_1260_pt1 | contig 13615 bp, 14 predicted proteins | sample Alteio_BWOrgHeat_27_FD_153241 | JGI IMG/M metagenome (GOLD analysis project Ga0206962, IMG submission 153241) | Enriched cells from forest soil in Barre Woods Harvard Forest LTER site, Petersham, Massachusetts, United States -... | ecosystem: Environmental > Terrestrial > Soil > Temperate forest >...
CTCCTGTTTTTACCAAGATTTACCATGATTTTAATTCTTTTATTGGTAAAGATGATAATATTGTAGGGACTGAGTCCGCTGATGCAATTTCGTATTATTCAAACTGGAAAACAATTTATATTCCCTATAACACAAAGACTCCTGATGAAAACTTTATGGCATGGAAGAAAAGTTTTAATGTCAGGTTTTTAATAGTTAAAAAAGATTCAGATTTTATTCAGTACAAGAGGGTTAAACCGATTGCTAAATCGGATGATTGGGTACTTATTGATTTGAATACTATTGATTCTGCGCCTTAATTCTAGCGACCATATACTGCCATTTAGGCAACGTCCACGAGCAGCTCGACATTGAAGCAGCGTTGGTAATATTCTGCAATTACCGGCTTCTCTGTTTCGTCGCATTTATTGAGGAACGTCATGCGGAATGCGGTATCTACATTATCAAATATTTTTGCGTTTTCTGCCCAGGTAATCACCGTGCGCGGTGACATCACAACCGATATATCCCCTGCCTTGAAACCTTCACGCGTGAGGTTCGCCATAGCCACCATGGATTTGATAAGTGCTTTGCCTTTTGTGTTGTTGTAGCTCGGTGATTTGGCAAGCACGATAGCAATTTCTTCCGCATCCGGCAGATAATTAAGTGTTGCGATGATATTCCAGCGATCCATTTGTCCCTGGTTGATAGGCTGCGTGCCATGATAAAGGCCACTCGTGTCACCTAAGCCAACAGTATTGGTTGTAGCAAAAAGACGAAAATACTGATGCGGTATGACAATGCGGTTCTGATCCAGCAAGGTGAGTTTGCCTTGTGCCTCGAGCACGCGCTGAATCACGAACATAACATCGGGGCGGGCGGCGTCATATTCATCAAACACCAATGCAACAGGCCGCTGAATTGACCAAGGCAGGATACCTTCCTGAAACGCAGTGATTTGTTTTCCTTCCTGCAAAATAATCGCATCCTTGCCGATGAGATCAACGCGGGTAACGTGACTATCAAGATTTACACGCACGCATGGCCAGTTAAGGCGAGCAGCGACTTGTTCTATGTGGGTGGATTTGCCGGTGCCGTGAAAACCCTGTATCAGCACTTTGCGATTATGCACGAAGCCCGCCAGAATCGCGCGGGTGGTTTCTTCATTGAAGCGATAGGTTTTATCTATCTCCGGCACATAACTATTGCCGTGCGAAAAAGCGGGAACTTTAAAATCAGCCGTAATGCCAAATATATCATGCGCGGAAACGGTGGTATCCGGTGCATCTATAAAGCTGGTGTCGTTATCTTTTTTATTTTTCATCGTGCGGTCCATAAGTTTTAGTAAGTATTGTATAGGCAGCCGTAATGCGCTTGAAAGTCTCTTCCGATTCTTTATTTCCCTTATTAACATCAGGATGGTGCTTTTTTACAAGCTTTTTGTATTGGGCTTTGATTGCCGGGAAATCCATCCCGGGTTCAAGATCCAGTATGGCAAAGGCCTCAAGCTGTTTTGCCGGCAGAGTAGGGGCTTTCTTGTGAAAGCCTTTGGGGGGCTTTTCACCGAGCATGTGGTAAAAACTATCGCGCAGTTTTTCGCTGGTAAATAGTGGCTGGCTCCCGCTTACACGATTGCTCAAGCTCCAGGTGGGACGGTGGCCGTGGGCTGCGCCGTCCATAAAATCTTCAATTTCCTTGCGGCTCCAGCCATCGAAATAGTCCCATGCCTGATTGAATTCCCGCACATGTTCTAGGCAAAGATATTGATATTCATTCGTGTTATAACGCGATTTCGGCGCTTTAAACTCACCGGGCTCAGGGCAACCGGGTACGGCGCAAGGCTCAGTGGTGATGGGTTTTTCTTTGGGTTTCTGCTTTGTTCTCATAACTCTATTATGCAAAAATCCAAGCTAAAGAGCAAATGAGAGTTTGCGATTTTATAATAAAATACGCTATATTAATTCCCATGAAAAATAATCTTAAATTGTTGCAAAACGCACTTCATGAGCATGGGCTGGATGGCTTTATGCTACCGGTTAATGACGAGTTCATGGGTGAATATATTCCGGATTCCGCCAAACGGTTGGAGTTTATCACTGGTTTTTCCGGCTCAGCCGGAATGGCGGTTATACTCAAAGACAAAGCAGCTTTCTTCACCGACGGGCGTTACACGTTGCAGGCGGAGAAGCAAATCACCGGCATAGAATTATTCAACAGTGTCGATATGTCACCGGACAAATGGGTGAGCGAATCCGTCGAGGCTGGAAAAATAATTGGCTACGATCCCAAACTTCACACATTAAATGCCATAAGACGTTGTGAACAAATAGCCAGCAATGTTACATGGAAGCCGATTGAACCGAATCCTGTAGACGCGCTATGGAAGGACAGACCTCGCGTTCCCAAAAGTGCTGTGAGCATTCAGCCGCTGGAATATGCTGGCGAAGAATCGTCAAAAAAGCGGCAACGCATAGCGAATATTATTAGTAAAACCAGTGCCGATGCAGTGGTATTGACTGCGCCGGATTCCATTTGCTGGTTGCTTAATATTCGTGGCAATGATGTTCCTTTTACACCATTTTTGCTATGTTATGCCATATTGCTTAAATCCGGTGAAGTGCTTATTACAATGAGAAAGGCTGAAATGGAAAAATAGCGTGTATCACTATACTTGGTCAAAGACACGGTGATTATATTATTGGTAATCCAAAACAATGTAATAAAGTTAAGCAACAGGAGGTGGTTTTCTTTTTTATTTTCTGTGAAACACATCACAAATAACCCAATCACTATAGCGCCCCCAACCACTGGGATTATACCAAATGGAGTGATAAGTTCGTATAGGATGAATATACTGTATAATATGAATACCACACGCTGATTGACCCATAACAAAGGGTTGAGCGATATGGTTGGTATCCCATTATTGAAAAACCTAAGTACAGCATTCCCATCATAAATAGAAAAAATAAGTATAGACTGATCGGCCGCAAAAGGCTTTCCAAAAGCCATTACATTGCTGACGAGCCATGGGGAAATCACCATTGCAAAAGCTAGATACGCTATCAACAGGTTTTTGAATTTGTCCTTAGTTAGTAATAAAACAATGAGCGGAAGACCTATACAAAACAAAGAAGCATCAAAACGTGTAAGATATAAAAGTCCCGCGAGAACGCCCAAAATAGCATATTTGGTGGAAAGTCTTATTTCCTTAATCATCAATAGATAAATGATAGATAGTATGATGAGTGTGGCAAGTGGTATGGAGCGCCCGGCAAGCAGTTCAATGATAAATGGGCCATTGATAAGAACAAAAAAGAAAGCTGCGATAATTATAAAATAAAAGAATTTATTGATTACTCTTTTTCCTATGAGATAACAGACATGAAACATGCCATATAAAATGAGAAGATTATCTATAAAACCCGAGACAATACCTTGTTTAAATAACACCTCTGTTATCCCAACTAAAAGTGGCATAAGAGGTGGAAATGTTCTGGAATTAAATGTCGCGCCAATTACACTTTCACGTATTGCGGGCGACCAATAGCCATGGCCCGATACGATATTTTTGCCCAGCATTAAATAGGCGTAAGAATCCGGTGAATATGCTTGCCCAAAAAAACCGGACAACAGTATAACGGTTAACGCCCATAATAATGGAACCATCCAGTATCCATTAGTAAGAAAATTTTTTATAAGCGCTTTATAAGACATAAATAATTACATTTTTTTCTGCGTTAAACTGGTATAATGGATAATATATGAGGTCAACGCAAAAACCAGAATCATTACAACGGCCACTTGAAGCCGCCGCACGCGCTCTTTCCAAGAGGCCAGGTGTTGCGCTTAAGCTGCGTGGAAATGAACCGCTGCCTGAACTTAATTCCAGTGAAATAATAACGCTGCATTCACCAAGCAGTCGTGAAAGCAAAGAGGCTTTGGCACAATTGCGTGGTGAAGCAGACTTGGCAGCACTGGGGTTGCGTTTCCATAGTAAAAAAACTCACGCAGGGCTTCGGCCAAAATCCCTGAAAGCTGCCGCCATATTTGATGCGCTAGAGCGCACACGCATTGAGGTCTTAGGCTCAGAAAACTGGCACGGTGTGCGTGGCAATCTCATCAAACGCATGGAAAACTACTGCAAATCGCAGGGTTATGACCGTATGCCGGAGCTTTTCGACCCTCCCCTTGCCGATATCATTTCGCTCATATTGCGTGAACGTATTCTTGGCATCAAAGCCCCGGCCAGCATTGCAAATATTGTTGGTCTCTGGCGCGGTAAGCTGGAGCTTAGCATCGGGAACATGCTGAATAAATTGCCTGAGCAAATAAACGATCAGAAACAATACGGCAAGCTTGTAAATGACATCATTGACGAGCTTGCCATTGCCGGAAAACAAAAAGGCAATGAAAGTGCAAGTCCTGATCAGGATTCTGATAGCAAAAACCAGGAGCCGGAAGAAACAGACGAAAACTCCAATGCAGAGAACGAGCAGAATGAGACTGCGGAAAATGTTTCCGGCATGGGCACTGGCGAAAGCACGATAAAAGATTTCTTGCCCAGTGATGATATACCACCCGACGATGCAGAAAAAATTCAGGGCGATTTCAGCAATACTTCACAAAACAAAAAACATAGTGCTACCGATTTTGAATCGCTGCACACCCACGGTTATCATGCGTTTACTAAACAATTTGATGAGGTAATCGAAGCGGACAAACTTGCGACCACTGAAGAGATGACAAGACTGCGTATGCTGCTTGATCAGAAACTTGTGAACCTGCATAGCGTTACCAGCAAACTTGCAAGCCGTTTGCAACGCTTACTCTTCGCGCGTCAGGCGCGTACATTTGAATATGAGCTGGAAGAAGGTGAAATTGATGGCAAGCGCCTTTCGCGTCTTATCATTAACCCTGCCTATCAGTATTTTTATAAACAGGAAAAAGATACCGACTTTCGCGATACGGTGGTCACTCTCCTGATTGATAATTCCGGCTCCATGCGTGGCAGGCCAATTACGGTTGCAGCCATCTGCGCCGATATATTAGCGCGCACGCTTGAGCGTTGCGGGGTAAAAGTTGAAATACTTGGTTTTACCACCCGTGATTGGAAAGGTGGTCAGGCACGCAAACTCTGGCTTGAGCAAGACAGACCCATGAATCCCGGGCGTTTAAATGACTTGCGTCATATTATTTATAAGTCTGCCGACCAGCGTTGGCAAAAGGCAAAAAAGAATATGGGGCTGATGCTTAAGGATGGCATCTTGAAAGAAAATATTGATGGTGAGGCAATTTTATGGGCGCATCAGCGTTTGCTCACGCGACCTGAACAACGCCGCATACTCATGGTTATCTCGGATGGTGCGCCGGTGGATGACAGCACACTCTCCTCCAATAATGGCACTTACCTTGATAAGCATCTCGGGCAAGTGATCAATGCTATTGAGTCAAATTCCGACGTGGAATTACTCGCTATCGGCATAGGCCACGATGTTACACGCTATTACAAACGCGCTGTCACCATCAGTGATGTGAGCCAGCTTGGCGACGTGATGGCAAAAGAATTGGTGAAGTTGTTTAAGGATTAATTCTTGCTTCTATAAAGCTCAGCAATAACACCACGTAAGGTACGCACTTCCTGTTCGGTAAGATTATTGCGCGTAAAAATATTCTGCAGATTCATCCACATTTTTTCTTTCTTCTCCGGAACTTTCCAGAAATCCACATTATCCAGCATTGATTCCAGATGATTAAAAAACCCCTGCAATTCTTCTTTGCTTACGAACGGGCTTTTATTATTCAAATTATCCTGTGTGGAAACCCCAATGTTTGATTCATTCACAAACCACTGATAGGCAAGCACCACCACCGATTGCGCAATATTGAGCGAGGCAAGGTCGGAAGTGGGAATCGTAATAATACTATCGGCAATGGCGACATCTTCATTAGTAAGTCCAGTGCGCTCGGGACCAAATAAAATAGCCGTTGGCAGTGCTTCATCTACAATCTTTTTTGTGCCCTCATCAGGGGTAAAAACCGGCTTCACCATTTCGCGGTTGCGCGCGGTTGCGGCATAAATTCGTTTAAAACCTGCGACAGCTTCCTGGGTGGTAGCAAATAATTTCGCATTATCTAAAACTGGTGCTGCGTGGCTTGCAAGCTCATAGGCACGCTTATTCGGCCAGCCATCACGTGGTGCAACCAGCAATAAATCCTTCAGCCCAAAATTCATCATGGCGCGCGCGGTAGCGCCAATATTTTCAGGCATTTGTGTGTTAATCAGAATAATAGCTGGTGTGCTCACTTGTGACTTGCCGCCAATAATCTGTAGGTAATTGCATCGTTCAGTGCATCAAACGAGGCATCAATAATATTGGGTGACACGCCAATAGTATTACAGATATTGCCTTTTCCGTCGCGGCTTTCAATCATAACACGGGTGAGTGCTTTGGTGCCTTCTTGAGGCGTCAAAATTCGCACTTTATAATCAGTGAGGATGATTTCTTTTACTTTTGGATAATGCTTGATGAGTGCCTTACGAAGCGCGGTATCGAGCGCATTCACCGGACCGTTACCTTCCGCAACCGTCATGATTTCTTCATCACCAATCGTGATTTTAATTGCTGCTTCCGAAACCGTAATCAGTTGACGTTTGGCATTCCAGCGACGTTCATCAAGCACGCGAAATTTCTGCACGCTAAAAAACTCGGGTACCTGCTCTAATTGCCTGCGAACCAACAGCTCAAAGCTCGCTTCCGCACCTTCATACGCATACCCTTGCGCTTCACGGTGCTTTACTTCACTTACTAACTTGGCAACCGCAGAATCATCGTGAGGAAGATGAATGCCCATCTGCTTCAAACGATCCAGTATGTTTGATTTTCCAGCCTTATCCGACACTAAAACTGTACGTGTGTTACCTACTGTTTTCGGATTAATATGTTCGTAGCTGGTGCTGTCTTTTGCCATCGCAGACACATGCAACCCACCTTTATGTGCAAACGCCGCACTGCCTACATACGCCGCATGGGCATTGGGCATACGGTTAAGCCGGTCATCCAGAAAACGTGACACTTCTGTAAGATGCACAAGATTTTCCGGTTTGATTCCGGTTACAAAACCCATCTTGAGCATAAGGTTTGGGATGATGCTTATAAGATTTGCATTGCCACAACGCTCACCTATTCCGTTTAGTGTGCCCTGCACCTGCCGCACCCCTGCCCGCACTGCAGCCAAAGAATTTGCCACTGCGTTTTCAGTATCATTATGACAATGTATGCCAAGATTTTTTCCGGGAATATGTTTGATGACTGCAGAAACGATTGCTTCAATTTCATACGGCAATGTTCCACCGTTCGTGTCGCACAACACCACCCAGCGACAACCCGCCTTATAGGCAGCTTTCGCTACCTCAAGCGCATACTCCGGATTAGCCTTATACCCATCAAAAAAATGTTCGGCATCAAAAATAGCTTCGCGCTTTTTCTTCACCACTAGCTCAAGACTGTCACTTAACATGCGCAGATTTTCCTGTTTGGAAACCCCCATGGTTTTTTCAATCTGCGTATCCCACGCTTTTCCAACGAGGCAAATTCCGGGTGCGCCACTATCCAGTAATGCACTTAACCCAGGATCATTCTCAGCACTACGCCCTGAGCGGCGTGTCATGCCAAACGCAGCAAGGGTTGCGTGTTTGAGTTTAGGAGCGCTCGCAAAAAACATGTCATCATTAGGATTAGCGCCCGGCCAACCGCCTTCGATCATGTCGATGCCAAGCCTATCCAGCTCGCGCGCGATCGCCTGTTTATCAGCCACCGTAAAATCCACACCTCTTGCCTGCGCCCCGTCGCGTAAGGTGGAATCATATAAATAGACGCGTTCTTTCATAATCCAGGTTACTTAATTTGTTTGAGATACTGTGAACTTATAATATAATCCGTAGCATTAAAAAACAGAAAACTCACAGAAAACATATAGAAAACTCAACAAATTATGAGCCTTATACCTATTTCTGCCCCTGAATTTGATGTGGATATTGATATAAAATACGCCACAAATGACAATTTCACCGGCAAACCCGTCTATATATCCGGTAAATGTTTTCTACATGTAGAAGCCGCAGAATGCTTAAAAAAAGCAATCGATTTGGCGAAGCCTTTGGGTTTACGATTTCTCATATTTGATGCTTTTCGCCCAAGTGAAGCGCAATGGAAGCTCTGGGAACACACCCCCGACCCCAATTTTTTGGCCGACCCGGCTAAAGGATCACCCCATTCACGGGGTGTGGCGATTGATTTAACGTTGATTGATAAAGCCGGAAAACCTCTTGATATGGGCACTGGATTTGATGAATTTACGCCACTTTCTCATCATGGCCGCACCGATATCTCCGTAGAGGCTCAGAAAAACCGCCTACTGCTCATGGGAATTATGACCGCTGCCGGTTGGGATTTCTACCGTAATGAATGGTGGCATTACCAGTTATTCAAATCGCGTGAATATAAATTATGGAGCGATAAAGAAGCCGGAACAGGAATGATGTAGTTACTTTATCTGCTCCAGCACTTCCTTGCGGACTCTTGCGCGTTCTGCTTCCGGCAGTGGCACCAACCCTTCAGTTACTAAGTACCCCTCATCGCCAATCGCCGCTTCGCTCAAGAATTCCTGCGCGTATTCTTTGATGCCAGCAATGGGTTTATCATTATCCGCCTTGATATAAAAATACAGCAGACGCGAAATCGGGTATTTTCCATCCTGTATAGATTCAAAGCTAGGCGTAATGCCGTCGATAACACTGCCCTGCACTTTTCCGGTATTCTGTTCGAGGAAACTAAACCCGAAAAAGCCCAGCGCATCGGGGTCACCAATAAGTTTCTCAGCAATGAGGTTGCCGTTTTCACCCGCCTCAATAAACGCGCCATCTTCACGCAAAGTCCTGCATTTGCGATCGAACATATCTTTATCGGTAATAATCGCAGCAAGTTCCGGCACCTGTTCGCAGCCTTTTTTCATCACCAATTCAATAAAAGTATCATAGGTTCCAGAAACCGGCGGCGTGCCGTACACCTTAATCGGCACATCTGGCAAAGCAGGATCAATCTGCTGCCATTTTGTATAATAATTTTTTACCATTTTGCCGTCTTTTGGCACTTCAGCAGCAAGCGCCAGGAAAATTTCTTTTCGTGAGAGTTTAAAAAGTGGCCCTTTTACAGAGTTGGCAAACGTAATGCCGTCATAACCAAACCGCGCCTCGATTATTTTATTTACACCATTTTTTGCACATTCCGCCTGTTCGCTTGGCAATATTTTGCGTGAGGCATTGGTGATATAAGGATACCCATCCCCTATACCATTACAAAACAGCTTAAGCCCTGCCCCAGTACCTGTGGATTCCACCACAGGCGTGCGAAAATCTCCTGCTTTGCCAAAATGCTCGGCAACACTTGCCGAAAAAGGATACACGGTGGATGAGCCTACAATGCGTAATTGTTCACTTGCATATGCCGCATTGGCCATTGCCACAGAAACCATTACAAAAATTAAGCTAAAATATATTCGTTTCAGCATACTCATCATTTCCTCAAATTTCATTGCGGCAACTTCTGCTAACATTTATATTACTGAGATAGATAACTTAATGGGTATTTACATGCAACACAAACCCCCGCAAGGTTTTACGATTCTTGAGATGTCGATAGTCCTGATTATCATAGGGGTAATTGTTGGCAGCATCATACTAGGCCAGTCCATGCTTGTTACCTCCAGGTTGCAGACGGTGATTACCGATATTGACAGCATCACGACTGCGGTCGGCAATTTTAAGCAGGCTTATAATGCGCTTCCCGGTGATTTTCCCAATGCTATAGCAATCTGGGGTACCGATAGTGTTGGTTGTCCGACTGGCGGCGGGACATCTGGCACATGTAATGGTAATGGCGATGGGCAAATACTCAGCACGAATGCCGCAAGCCAGGCCAGTGAAAACTCCCTTTTCTGGCAACACTTATATTATGCCGGCATGTATGGAAAATCGCTCAGCAATCAGGCAGGCTCTGGCAGCGCCTATGATTCTATTATAGGAACCAATGTTCCGGCAGGTCCATTCAGAGGAAGCGGCTATTCTGTTACATGGTGGGGCACTGTTGCGGCTGGCGACGCTAACCGATATAGTGGATTTTATGGGAACATCATTCAATTCGGTAAACAGGATTCCGGTAATATCACCGACATTCCCGTTCTGACACCTGAGCAGACATCAGAAATTGATGCAAAAATTGATGACGGATTCCCTCAGACCGGAAAAGTGCGGGCCTATGTTTATAACTCTACCAATGATGTCTGGTGTACAACTACTGCTAGTCCGGCAAAATATTTCCTTTCCATGACAACTACAGTATGTTCACCCATATTCGTAATGGGTTTTTAATGGGCAAAGCGGCAATTAAAACCAATCCATTTTATCAGCCAGCGAAGCAATGGCAGATAAAAGTTTATACTGTGCGTGAGTTAATTCTCTCGGTAGATGAATCCTTCAGTGACATTGCGCTCGCCGTTTTGAGTTTTGAAGTCATAGAAGACGGGCCGGAATGGTGTGTGGAGATTATTACCGATACCCCGCCAGTAAAAACAGCAATTGAGGCACGGCTTGCTCTCATGTCAGGTATGTCGGACACACCAACACCCCGATACGAAATCATCGAACTTCTGCCAAAAGACTGGGTAAGCGAAGTAGAACAAAGTTTTCCACCGCTGTATGTGGGCAGGTTTTATGTGCATGGCTCGCACGTGAAGAATGAAGCCCCCCATGGAAAGCTGGCATTAGAGGTCAATGCCGGAGCTGCGTTTGGCAGTGGCGAACATGCGACGACCAGCGGCTGCCTTTTGGCAATAAGCAGGCTTGCAAAATATAAAAAGTTTAATCGTCCGCTCGATATGGGATGCGGTTCAGGGATCCTGGCGCTTGCCATGGCAAAGCTCTGGCATGTTCCGGTGATTGGAATTGATATTGATCCGGTTTCGGTAAAAGTCGCTAAAGAAAATGCACGCAAAAATAAATTGCAGAATTTTTTGCGCTTTGCGGCGGGTGATGGCTATAACGCAGCGCTTTGCAGGACAAATGCACCCTATGATTTAATTGTTGCAAATATATTGGCGCGTCCGCTCATGAAAATGGCACCACAATTGAAGAGAAACCTTGCACCAAAGGGAACAGTTATTCTTTCAGGGTTACTTGCATCGCAGGAAAAAATGGTGCTTAGCCCTCACCGCGCACAGGGCTTACGACTCAAGTCGCGTATCGTCTTAAATGGCTGGAATACACTAGTGCTTACTTCTTAGAAAGCACCTGATTTTGTTGATTATGCGGATGAACCTTAATCTGGTCTAAATAAGCAGCCACCGCTCCTTCTGACTTCGTTTTAAGGCCACCATCTGGTCTTCCGCTATTAAACTCAACTTCTCCAAAACCTTCATCTTGCCAACTGGCAATTATTTTTTTCGCCTGAGCAAGTGTTTTTTGTAATATTTCTTTTATAGCAGGTGGAGTTGCTTCATTCGATGGTTGTTTTGCTGTGTTTTTGGTATAGTCTATACAATAAAGTTCAGGATGATAATCCTGATTCATGCATTTTATTTCTGCAACCACCTCTTCTTCGTTAAACACTCCAAATAGTTTTCCACCTAAGTATTTTTTTGTAGCGACTACGCTATATCTCTCTTTTGGAAAGAATAGAGAGCCTTCATCACCCATATCTATTTTTTGTTCTTTGAGTGAAAATGTAATCCCTTTGGCGGCTCCAGTTTCTTTATATTCCGGAAGTTGCTTTAGTAACTGGCCAAATGTTTCAAGCATTGTCGCGTTCATATTTTCTGGATTATGAATGGTATTAAAATCCGTAACCTCATTATATTCAACTTCATCTTTAAGATACATAAACACTCCTCTTTCCTAATTACTAGTGTTTAAACTACCCGATATTCCTTAAAATATCGTTAACAGGGAGTGGAAATATCGTTTTTAGGGGATTTATTCACCTGCAGCTTCTTTTTGCAGACATCTTCAAGCGAAATAGCATTAAAATAATTGAAAATACGGTCACTTAACCCTTCCCATAAGTCATGAGTCAGGCATTGTTCTTTGCTTGCCATGCAGCCTGCGTGGGATTCCATTTCACAGCGCGTCATCTTAATCTGCTCTTCGGCAGCGGTCACAATATCACTTATCGGTACCTCGGAAACTTCACGAGTTAACAAATACCCGCCACCAGGGCCTTTTACTGATTTTACCAGCCCATGATGCTTAAGCCGCGCAAATATCTGCTCCAAATAGGCAAGTGGCACCTCCTGACGCAGGGCTATATCGGCGAGCTTTACCGGCTTATCGCTGGAGTTGCGCGCCAGATCTACCATCGCCATCACCGCATAACGTGCTTTTGTGCTGAGTATCATAGGCTATTTGCCCTCCCAGCGCTGTGCGGACTTCGCCAAATCGTCATTCTGCGCTTCAAGCTCAGTTACCCTTGTCTGTAATTCACTCATTTTTTTAATAAGTTTTTCCAGCGTAACCTGCATAGGGTCATCTTCTTTGGGCGTGCCGTAAGCTTCAAAAGTTTTGCTAAGTGGAATAACATGCGTTTCGGTTGCATGCGCCGGAACTCCCACCATCGTCGCGCCTTCAGGCACATCCTTGACAACAACCGCATTAGAGCCAATTCTGGCATTATCACCCACATGGATAGGGCCAAGCAACTGGGCGCCCGCTCCAACAATCACATTATTGCCTAACTGCGGATGGCGTATTCCCTTTTCAAATGAGGTGCCACCGAGCGTAACATCATGATATAACGTAACATCATCGCCAATGGTGGAGGTTTCACCAATGACCACTCCCATGCCGTGATCGATGAAGAACCGCGCGCCGATCTTAGCCCCGGGATGTATCTCAATACCGGTTAAAAACCGGGCAAAGAACGAAATCCAGCGGGCAAGCAGCTTAAAATTATGCCGCCAAAGCTTGTGGCTCAGACGATGAAAGGCCATGGCGTGGAAACCCGGATAGCATAAAAACACCTCCAAACGCGACCTTGCGGCCGGATCACGGGCGAAAACTACATCAATTTCCTGCAAAACATGTTTGAACATTGCAATCCGTGAAACAATATATTAAGAAAGTGCTCGACTTAACGACTAATATTCTAATATACCACAGCAAAACAATCAACCTTGAACCATCAGATAGTATAAATCAATGCCGGAAATATTTTTCAGTGGCCCGGAAGGGCGCATCGAAGGTCGCTACCATCATAATGAAGTAAAAGGCGCACCTATTGTTGTCGTTCTCCATCCGCATCCGCTCTACGGCGGCACAATGAATAATAAGATTAGTTATAATCTGTATCAGTCATTTGTGCGTGCGGGATTTTCGGCGCTGCGTTTTAACTTTCGTGGCGTAGGCAAATCACAAGGGACATTTGACGATGGCATTGGTGAGCTTGCCGATGCAGCGACTGCACTCGACTGGATTCAGCAACAGAATATGGATGCTTCCGCCTGCTGGATATCCGGATTTTCGTTTGGCGCGTGGATTTCAATGCAGTTACTTATGCGCCGTCCGGAAATCAATGGCTTTATCTCC
>Ga0206962_1200_pt2 | contig 13423 bp, 17 predicted proteins | sample Alteio_BWOrgHeat_27_FD_153241 | JGI IMG/M metagenome (GOLD analysis project Ga0206962, IMG submission 153241) | Enriched cells from forest soil in Barre Woods Harvard Forest LTER site, Petersham, Massachusetts, United States -... | ecosystem: Environmental > Terrestrial > Soil > Temperate forest >...
GCGTAACGAGCTGGCCTTCAACGACTTTCATATTGTCTCGAACTTGCGCCGTGTCATGATTCTTCCTGCTCTCCGGGCCGGAGAATTTGCGCGATTGCTCGCGCCAGTTTGTCCCATTTGCCGGTTTCAACTACCAACTGTCGTCTGCCTTTAGATGTGAGTGCGTAGAACTTCGCTCGGCGGTTGTTTTCTGAGGTTCCCTCTTTGACAGAGATCCATCGCCGCTTGATCAGCCGGTGCAGTGCCGGATACAGCGATCCCTGTTCGACCAGGAGCACCTCGTCGGACCTGAATTCGATCGCCTTGGCGATGGCGTGACCGTGCATGGGGCCGAGTTGCAGGGTGCGGAGAATCAGGAGATCAAGCGTTCCCTGAAGCAGTTCGATACGTTCCACTTCTTCTCTGGTAGACATTCTAGGCGATCATAGACAGGCTTCGGGTAGGATGTCAAGGTGAGAGTGTACTTTGCCGCGGGCGATCTTTGCGGTTGCGGGTCTTGATTTAAAGGATATAGTCGCTAAGAACAGAAAAGGCTCGAAGAAACCGTCAATCAGACGCGGGGAGAAGGAAATCGCTATCTCAGGCATCCAGTGCCACGCCAAACCATTGCAACCGTCGCGAACTACGGCGAGTTTCCTGCGTACAATCGTTGAGAACCGATGTGTTCTCACTGCGGCTCAGCATCCCAATCCTGCCCTCAGGAGAATTGTCCATGGCTCGGCCGGAACGGTTAAGCTCTCCGCTGCCTCTAAAAGGAATCTTGCGACAGCCAGATTGGGACGCTAGCACCTGCGTTTCAGATCTCGTGTCAATCCAATAATTCAGATTGAGTGTAGGCGCAATGCCTAAGCTTTTAAAGCGTCCTTGCCGCAGCCTGGGTGCCCACATTCGCAGACGAGCTCGACTGTATCCTTCTTCGTGTTTTCGCAGTGAGGGCTGCAGTAATTCTGATTGTCCCTGAGTGTGCAGGTACACGCAGGATTGTGACACGTTTTTACTTCGGCCATACTGTCCTCCTCCTTTTGGTCACTCAATCACCATTTCAAAACTAGGATGCCGAATTACGGGCTGCGGAGACAAGCGGAGAGCATCATGAGGGAGACAAGACATTCGCATAATTGTTCACGAGCGAAAGCTGATTGGCAGTTGGTTCTCACAGGGAACAGAAGCTCATGCGATAGGGGTAGCTAGCTGTCTCTAGGGGGGCAGAGCGATACGACGCAACTATGCTGTGTGTTGCGTCTGAAAAGACCGTGCTTGCATGGTTTCTACCTTTCGAGCGCAGCATTAATGGAGACAGCTGGGTACTACCTAGCCCATTTTGCCCTAAGCGACTCGACGTCAGGACTGTGTTTAACTATCAAATAGCGATCAAGGACAAGCGATTCGCGCAAATCTGAATGTCCAGTTTGCGTCTCTACAGTTCGATCTCAGCAATTGGTCTCGATCTCTTTACTTCTCTCACCCCGCCGGTAGTTTTGCCAATCTCCGGAGAAGCTTCTTAGGGTGAATTGGTTTCGACAGGAGATGGAAGTCGTGACCTTGGCCGCTGGCATCCTCCAGCATCTTCGAGGTTGCAGCCTGCCCCGAAAAGAGCAGAACTTTACAATTCGGAAATTGTTGTTGCATCTGAACGGCCAGTTCTATTCCTGACATTTGCGGCATCGAGACGTCCGAGAGTAACAGATCGGGTATCTCAGTCTGCAATTGCAAAAGGGCATCGAGAGGATTTGTGAATGGCGTCGCTGTAAAGCCGCTCAATTCCAAAATTTTGGCAAGAGTCGTGGCAATGATTTCTTCATCGTCTACGACAAAAATGTGTATTCCTTGTGACGGCAAAGTGTTCCTCTACAGGTGGCCTTTTCTAGATATCGCTATCCTGGACAACAAGGGGAGATGAATAGTTGCGCGAGATTGCTTTTGCGGACCCGAATTCTGCCGGTCCGTATTGTTGATTCTATCTTCTTTCTCGGTTCTCCTCGGTAACTCAGACGGAAACCGTCGAGCATGACCTGTCAGAGAGTATCTGTGCAGCTTCGAGAACACTCACCAGAGGCAACTCCGATTAACTCTAAGCACTCAGACTAGGAAGCCGAAGGGCGGTGCCCGAGCCGGTAATGGAGTATTCTAATGCCTACCGCCAAGCCCGTCGAGAATCTCAAGGGCAGACTTGAACTGACCGAAGCAGCGCTCCAGCGTTGCGAGAAGCTCGCAGTTGCCAGCCGGTACGCAGGTGCCATCATGCATGAGGTGAACAATCCCCTGGCAGCCATTGCCAACCTTGTGTATCTCACGCATCTGCAGGCAGACGATCCGGCTCAAGTTCGAGACAATATGAAAGTCGTTGAAGGCCAGCTCGTTACGCTGTCCAATCTAACCGCCAAGGTTTTGGCTTTTCATCGGGAACAGTCATTCGCCAAAGAGTTCGACCTGATCGACATTACGGAATCGGCTCTGAAGCTGCATGGTTCCAGGTTGAGATCGGGCAAGGTCACGCTTACGCGGAACTTCCGGAAACCGGCAATGGCGCACGTTTTCGGAAGTGAAATTCTTCAAGTGATTTCAAATCTCCTCCTAAATGCTCTGGATGCGCTACCCGAGGAAGACGCTCGGCTTCGGATAAGCATTCGGAAGGATCGAGACGTGATCAAGATCGCCATATCCGACAATGGCTGTGGAATGTCGCCACAGGTACAAAAGAAGTTGTTCACGCCTCACGTAACGACCAAAGAGACCGGTACAGGTTTCGGGCTCTGGCTATCGATGCGGATTATAGAGAAGCACCGAGGGACGATACGGGTTCGAAGCTCACAAGTTGCCGGCAAACAAGGAAGTACCTTCCGGCTGACGCTGCCTGTGAAGATAGCCGCGTAAAACAATAGACTTCGCAAGTCGTTTACCATTTGACCGCGAATATCTCGGAGCCTTGCGAAGAAGATAAATGCCGGTTTTCGTTCCGCATCCCTCACGCGGAAGGGCGGACCAGCCCGCCAGTTCCGACGTTTTGAGAATCTACACATTTGGTATCTCACAACCAAAGGAACCGTTTACCTGCCCCGCATCGAAGGGAAGAAATAGGGTAAAGACGGTTCCACGTTTGCCATGCCGTTGGCTGCTGCTAAACCTCCGTCAGTGGCACGAATATCGAATTCATCTGAAGCCCCGCGCGCGTTTTAGCCTTCAATGTAATCGCGCCCTCTAGGAAAAACTCAAAGGCATGCGATTCATAACATAATCTGCGGCGTTAGTAGTGCTCGACGGACATCCCTTCAGCATTTCCGCGAATAAGATGAGCCACACGCTCATCCCGCGGATAACGCATTGCAATCGACGGGACACACGAGATTAGGCTATGTATCGCTGCCAAGCCTTCCAGACTAGGGCACAGGGGCGACGCCAAGTGATGGGGTAATCGACTTCGACTTTAGGCGGGAATCGCGCAGGCATGTCGTTGTATTCGAAGCCAGCGAGTCTCGCTATTAGCACTCTTACATTTCTTTATGTTTAGCGGCCGCGTGAAATAGCTCGGAAACGGTTCTTACGAAATGCCTCGCCGAGGGAGGCACCGGCACGCCTCCTGTAAGAATGGTCTCGAAAGAAAGATCCTTCCCATAGAAGCTGCGGGTGTCGTCTTGATTCTGGTTGACCACATCGCCGGTAAGATCAACACCGGCGAATACGCCCCGGCTGCGAGAATAGGAGAGCAAGGCGGCATTCGCCAGTTCAGTAGTAGAAGCTTGAGAATTGCGCCCAACCGGTCCCGCTGCGACGGCTATGTCCCCGCCGAGCTTAACCTTATCCTTGAGAAGTCGCTGAAAACCATCATGACTGGTTGCGACGAGGACCAAATCTGTGGCCTGGCCTCCAGCCTGCAGACCGAAACTCGCTCCTGTCATTTGTATGAAGACCGGCGCGCTCCATCCATGGCCCGTGCGGCAACTAAGAACGCCCTGCCCGTATTGTGCACCCACAACAAAGGCGCCTTTTTTGAAGCTGGGGATTACTGCCACGCATGTCGCCTTCGCTGCGATGTCATCGGGGATGCCCTTGTCGGGTGTGTCCATTAATTCATGTAGGACGGAATGAGCGGCGTTGATACGTTGGACGAGCTTGTCTGTATCTGCCGCGAAAACTACGGTTATTGACAATGTAAAAATACACACGGCCTGAATGAATTTCTTCATCTTCGGAGCACTCCTTGCTCGACACAAATTAGTGCGGCGTTGCATTGGTCTGATGCGGTTGCTTATTCGTTAGTTGTGCAGATCAGGGCTGCGACGACGGTGACGGCGGAACAGGCCCCCGTTTTTCGGCGGCCGCAGCTTCGATTTCACTGTTGATCTCAGCGCCCAGGAGCAACATGAACCCAGTAATGTAGAACCACGTGAGCAGGACGATGACCGCCCCCAGGGAGCCATAAGTTAAGGAGAAGTTGTCGAAGAAGTGCAAGTAGGCGCGCAGACCGAGGGAAGCGAGAAGCCAACCTACAATTCCTACGGCTCCTCCTGGAGTAAGCCAATGCCAGCGACGAGTTTTCAAGTCAGGAGCCCAGTAGTAAATCACTGCGAATGAGAGGGCTAGTAAGGCAGAAGCAAGAGTCCATCCTAAAAGTCTTGTGGAGGCGGCCGCGAGGATTGCCAGAAATCGATGGTAGATGTGCTGAAGAGCGAGGGTAGCAAAAAAGTCTCCTCCGAGGAGGCAAACGAGGATGAGCGTAAAAATCATGGAAAGGATCACGGTGAGAGCGATGGCATACATGCGCGCTCTGAAATAAGAGCGGGTGTCCTCAACCTTATAGACAACGTTCAGTGTGTCCTGGATCGCGGAAATACCGACGGAGGCAGACCAAATTGCGGCGATAAGACCAAAGGTCAGCTTGCCCGATGTGACTGCAGCAGCGGTCTCGTTGAAGGTCGCGAGCACGGTTCCGAGAGCCGAGGTTGGAATCACGAGTGCAAGGTAATTGAGTAGTTTCGTGTAGATCTGGTTGGCAGAACGGGCCGCCATACCGAGGATGGAACTGGCACTCAGCAACGTAGGAAAGAGAGCGAAAAGGAAATAAAAGCCGAGTTCAGCGGCGTGGCCGAACAATCTGTCGGCGACGACAGACTTCCATGTACGTTGGGCGATTACACGAACAGAGGTTCCCTGAAAGTTCCAAAGAGAGGGAAGGGGAGAATAGGCGACAATCTCCCCTATGCGCCGCTGCCACCGGCCGCCAGATGTGTTCGGAACATGATCGGCACGGATGATGGCGGAGCCTTGGACTGCCGTATTTGCGCGCGATCGAGCTGTCAATATGGATGCTTAATCCGGTTGAACCGATGGTCCGCTGGCGGGCAATTGGTCTATAAATCAGCCCTCAAACTTGGCCAATTCGGGGCGACTCCGCTGTTTTAGGTAAGCACAGAAGTTTCCGTGCAAGGTCGGAATTCGACCAAACCCAACGTCCGCGCTCCTGCCGCGATACTCTGGCCCGATTCAACCAGCCGGACCGCCTCCTGCTTGACTCCAGCGGGTAACGCGCCCGCACTGCCTTCGTCATATCCGTCATCCTTGCTCCTATTCAATCTCTTAGCAAGGGGTACGTTTTGCGCGGGCAAGGTCAATTCATAATGGCGAACAGGTGGCTCAAGGGGCCAACCACCGTTCGTCAGTGTTGAACCGAGAAACATGTGCAAAAGCATGGAAGCAAGCGTGACTTTGTTAGTGTGTACTCTCTTGCCCTCGGGGTGCTTTGACTCGAACAATATCCGTTCTCTTCAGCAGCACACTGCTGGCGCGACTGCTGCCGCTAAACGCGACGCAGGAGCGATTGCGAGGGATTGACCCGAAAAGGGCCGACGGATATCAACCCCGCTTCCACCCAGGATTTGGAAAAGCTCCCGGACGTGGCTGCGGCAGAGGCGCAAGCCATTATTGCTGGAAGCCCGTATGCGAATACATCCGATGTAAACGAAATTAAGCTGAGCCAGCTGGCGGAGCAAAGGCGACAGATCCAGCGGTGAAAGCATTTGCGCAAAAGATGGTGGCCGAGCACAACAAAGTGAGTATGAGCATGCAACCGTTCGCTGCTTCATGGGGAGTAACGCCACCGACTGATATGGACGCCGATCATCAGAAAGAGTACGACAAGCTAAATGGGTTATCTGGTGCTGATTTCGACAAGGAGTATATCGACCAAATGGTGAGCGATCATGCAAAGGCTCTTGATGCCTTCACGACCGAAGCGAAGGACACGAAGGATGCAAAGTTTCGCGCCGCTGTGATCTAGGGTAAGACGATGGCAGCTGCACATAAGAACATGGTATACGATCTCAAGAAAAAGCTGTAACACAAGGGCAAAACGCATGGGCCCTCTCCCAATTAAGGAAGGGCCCATGCGAGCGCGACTCGTTTTGTTGTATGGTATCCGGAAGTAGTTAACCTACGGTGATCGATCTGCGATAAGCAAAATGGTGTTGGCTACAACTTCCGTATCGCTTCCACCATCCTCGTTGGATGGATCGGCTTCTCACGAGTTCAAAACTATGCCCTTGTTCAATGGCAGCCGCGATGAGTTCCGATGCTCCAATCTGACCAGAAAATAGGAGAACTTTGCATTTGGGGACTTCGCGTTGTATGGCGATTGCAAGTTCGATGCCGCTCATACCCGGCATCACGATGTCGGATATGAGATAGTCCGGAGGAGTAGCTTTCGCTGCGTTGAGCGCTATTAGCGGATCTGAATAGGGGATGGCGTCAAACAGATTCATCTGCAGGATCACGACCAGAAGCTTGGCGATGTCCAACTCATCATCTATTACTATTACGAAAATGCGTGGTCGCGATTCAAACGGATTTTCCATAGGCTTCACCAGCTCAGATGCGAAGTTTGCGTCACTCACCACTTCACGAGGCTTGGGAGCGCCGTTCTTCGTATCCCGACGTGTACCTAAATGCTCTCTTCCAACGACGTGACTTCCGGCTGACTAGTAGAAATTGTTATTGCGCGCATGCGAGTCTCGCGAATTCCGCATCTACCCTAGGGACACATGACTTTAGTCGGAACGAAGAACGCCTATGGAATCCTAGGGGCGGAGTTCCCGCGCGACGTCCTGTCTTTTGGCAATGAGGCGGCCACCATTCTCTCGCCTAAAAATGGCGAGAGAGCGAAAGCGCCTCCAGAACGCGCTCCGCATTATTGAACGGCATTTTAGCTTTCTTGCTTTCTTCGAATGCGGTGCGGCAGCTACAGCCGCCTCCTTTACATCCAAAAGACGGTATTCACCACTTATCTTGCTTCCAATACCAACCAGAATCGCGAAACGTGAATCCACGGAGAAGATCAGTCCTTGATGCCATAGAGAGGTGAAGATCGATTGTTCGCGATAGCTACATAAAGAGGGGTTCCGACGAGCACGCTGGACAGATTCGATTCCGGCCGCCACTTTGCATCGGCTGGCCAGTGCGCTAGGCGCCTAGCCAAAAAATCAAGCTTTTGATTCGGCCCCTTGATCGAGCGTAAGGCTAGCTGCGCGGAACACTTCAACTCTTCGGCCAAAGTAGCAACCGACCTCGAATCAGAATCACGCCTTTCCATGTTTAAGTAATTAGACAAAAAGGCAATTACCGCTGGAGTCGAAGAACTCATTGGAACCACAGTGCCTTCCGCGTTGCCGATAAGATGACGAACAGATGCGCCGAGGCCGATGATCGTCTGTTCCGTTTTGGCCCCAAAGTATGCCAGGAAGGTCTTGTCAACAAAACAATCACTCCATTTTCATCGACAGTGAGCCTTCAAAATATTCATCTGGCTCGTCCACAGTGCCTATATTCCCCCGTTCTCGAATGAAGCGAACTACCGATCAACCCATAACGCACAATGCGGGTCACTCGACTGCCCGGGCCGGAACGTTGTGCCCAATCTCCGGATTTGTCCGTCATCCGGGCACTGAGGGTGTACTTTGGAGTCGGTAGGCATAAGATGGGAGACTGAGTATTCAGATGCTATATAAAAAGATCAATGTTGAAATGATGGTTGTCGCCGATGAAGCCGATGCGGTTGTTGCAGAGTTGAACGTCGCGCTCGATCGGATAGAAGAAAGGCAAACGCTTTTCGGTGGTGGAATCGAAACTATCGCTTTCGAACATTCGGGAATAGCGAAGAGATCGGCACTCGCGCATACGATCGCTGCCGGCGAGACTGTCGCTGTTGCTCTCAGGGCTACACGTGAGGGCGTGGCTACGGCCCTTCGTGCAGTCATCTGATGTAATGGGGCTGACGAAGCGACGACCATAGACCGCCTGAGAGGTTTCATGCGGCAAGCTCCTGTGGAACCGCTGCTGCTTTTCTTTTGAGCGAACCAAAACAGGCAAGCGGAGCCCTATCCAGTTTTCACCGCAGGAAAAGTCGCCGGGACGAATTTCATTTACCTGCACACTTTCTATAAGGGCCTCAACTGAAGATGAGAAACGTGGCGATTGCATCACCTCGATATCTGAGGAGGGGGAAGGGTTCGTTAGCATCGCAACTATGTTAAAGTAATGCTTTACATATCACAGCGTAATTGTTAAAATAAAATCACTTATGACTGCTCATCATTAGAAATAAAAATAAGCGACGACACTCCCTCTGTCCCCATCAGTGGGGCGCGCACGAGTATCCCTCGTTGAAGGTCCTTACTACGGCAAGCAGGGGCAACTGCGTCCTCTTGTTTTTCAGGTCGACAACTTCACCGCAGCGCATCGCCGCTTGTTGTTCCCATGTTGTTCCATATGGAAGCCCTGCTTCGGATCGGCTCGAAGGCCTAAGCCTTTAACCAAACACTCCCGTAGGACGCCTGCGCTTCACGGTTTCCTCCAAGCGTAACCCACATAGAACCAGCAAGCGGCGTTTTCCAAGTCATTATTATTAAAGGTTGCGTCTCATAAATAAGCCAGATCGCCAGTTATGTGCTGAGGATTTCGGGCATCGCATGGAATATCTTTGACTGTGATCGTTGTCAGTCGGACCCCGAGTTCACCGGTGCCGTTCTTGCTCCCTCGATCTTCCTACCTTCATCGGCCAAAGCGTCTCATTCAGACGGAACTATAGCCTAGTGCGCTACGCTCTCCGGGCCAACGTCCGGAGAAACTGATCCTCGTCCATGCGGTACTTGAAGGCCTTGCGACCGTTGATGAAGACAACAGGCACCTCATTGTTGTACTGCTGCTGCAATTGAGAGTCACTATCGATGTCGACCTCACGCCAAACGAAGTCGGCGTTGCCTTCGGCATGCGTGAGCACCTCTTTGACTACGTCGCAGAGATGACATCCCCTGCGCGAGTACACCACCACTTCGTCCATAAGTCGATTTGATGCGCGCGGGTGGAGACTGATCCGGCATCAGCCAGCCCAGGCCGTTTGATTGCGAGTTTCGCTATGTCGTGCGCCTGCAGGTGTGCAAATGGTGTGCGACAAAGTCGAGGGAAACTCTGGCGAACGCGGTAGGGAAGGTCGACGCCCGTTCTGCCACTGCCCGACAGATAAGCGGGTCGGCAAGCGCAAAATCGACGAAATCATTATTCGACAAACTGGGCCGCACCAAGAGCATCGAGGCGGTAGTAGACGAGTTTTACAAGCGAGTTCTCGCGGACACGGAACTCAACCCTTCTTCGCCAAGACCAATATGACGTGGCTACGGATGCGGCAGGTCCAATTTTTCACCCAAGCTCTGGGCGGAGCAGCGCTCTATAAGTGGAAGGGCATGAAAGAGGCACATGCCAAAATGACGATCGGGCAGCACCACTTTGATCTGGTGGCCATGCACCTGGTGGACACGTTAAAGTCATTAAGCGTAGCGCAGGCCGAAATTGACGCAGTTGTCTCGGCTGTTGCGCCCTTGGCCAAAGACATCGTGTCCAAGTAGACGTAAAGTGGACACGTTTTGAGGCCACACGTCGCGGTATGTTGCCACAGTTTGGCACTTCTGTCCCCGCACACCGATACAGGAATCAAGCGCGAAGGTCGGCATAACTCGCGAGAAATGTGCAGGCCGGGAATATAGCACGCGCTCGCGTGTCTTATGCGATATCAAGCAATTCGAAGTATGGAGTGGAGAACAAATGAGAATTGAAGAACAAACAATTGGAGTTCGCGCAACGTCGTATCCTCGCCCCGTGGAAGCGCTGGACTACGACTTGATCTAAGCAAGCTGGAGCGCGTAATGTCCGGGGCGGATAAAGTTGCCGCGCTCGGTCATGAGCTCGAACGGCGTGGGCTGAAGCGCACGATTGTGGTGACTGGAAAAACTTTAGCGGGTCGGCGCTGCTTGAAAAAGTGACGGGAGCCGCAGGCGCGCAGTACGTTGCAGTGTTCAAAGGCGCTCGGCAACACGTGCCACGGAGCAGCGTGCATGAACTGCAGGCGCTGATCGAACGAGAGAACGCCGATTCGCTGATCGGTTTTGGTGGCGGCAGCCCGATCGATACTTGCAAAGTAGCGAGCCATCCTTTTCTCGAAAAGCGCGAGATCATTCAGATTGCGATCCCGACGACGTTATCCGCGGCCGAATACACGTATGGCGGCGGCGTGATGGACGAGAAGACGCTCGTCAAATCGACCGTTTCCGATCCGCGGCTGCAGCCGAGAACAGTGATCACCGATCCAGAGATTACGCTCGAGACTGCGGAGTGGCTTTGGGTGGCGACAGGGATGCGCGCGCTCGATCACACGATTGAGACAATCTACGCGAAGAGGCATCATCCATTGAGTGACACATTGGGTGCGGAAGCGATCTCGCTGCTGGTGGAGCATCTCAAACCGTCGATCGAGACGAGGACGGCGGAGCAACTCGCGCATCGCGGGGAGTGTCAATTCGCAGCATGGTTTTCGATTGTTGGATCGATGAACACGCGCTTTGGAATATCACATCTGCTGGGGCATCAGATTGGGCCGAGATGGAACATAGCGCATGGGATTACGTCGTGCATTACCCTGCCCCACGCTATGCGGTTCATGGCGGGAATCGCGCCTGAGCGATTTGGGCCTATCGCCGAGGGATTTGGCATTCCATTCGATCGGGAGAACCCAAAGGCGAGCGCGCTCGCGTGCGCGGATCGCACTGAACAGTTCATTGCGAGCTTCGACGTGCTGCATAGTCTGAAAGATGTTGGCGTTTCGCGAAACGAAATTCACCAGATCGTGCCGGCAGTCTTACACGAGTTTAAGGAACGGGCGGTGGTTGATAAGCCGATCACGGAGGCTGATGTTGTCGCGTTGCTGGAAGCGTCGTACTGACTACCAACAGAACTTTAAAACGAAAAGCAGATCCCTCACCGTAATCCGCATGATGCGCGGCTTGGTTCCCCTCGCTGTCCAGGCAATTCCGTCTGATAGATCCGCAGGCTTGGGTTGACCCCTCGCCTAGGCGAAAATCCGCGAGGAGGTACTTCGCCAAGTCAAAGGATCGCGATCCATTTGTGAGGAAGTCGTGATAGCGGCGCGCGAAGACTGCTGCGCAGATACCGCAGACACAAGGAGCAGAAGAACAACAAGAGAACGCATGTACCAAACTAGCATTGGCGACGAATCCACCTCACAGAAGACATGCTGACCAGATCAGTCCTCTCAAATCGGTTGCTTGTTAATAGGGCGGTTGTTTAGGAATGGCCTGTCCATCGTCTCGGAGATCGGAGGCGCCAAAATTTACGCTGACAGTGTCGTCGTGCATGACAGCATTACCGCGTCCCATCACCTGCGAGTAGCCCAATACGAGGTTGATCTTGTGACCTTGCGAGGCTAACCGGCAGCCAGAGCATTTACCTTGTTATTTGCCCTGATAACGGCCCTCCGTCCAATAATCCGGCTCTCGGCGAGTGATAAATCGCCAAATCCAGGAGTTCAAAGTACAAGTTCGGATACAGTTCCAACCCGCGTTTGAAATAGCTGCGTAACGCGGCTTTCCCTTCGACAGTCCCGGAAGAATCATCCAAGATTTTCGCTGCAGTCGGAGAGATCAGGACGACACCGAATCGTAGTGAGACAGTATGGATCCAGGTCATGTGAGTTCCACGCTGTGATCCATTGATGTGCAAATGCTTCGGCGTCCAACTCATCTGGCGACTACCGTCAGTAGCACAGCAATCCGGGCGGCGTGTCGTATCTCGTGAATTATGACATGCCACAGCAGACCATCCACCGTGAGCCGCTTTTCTGGAGTTGAATGTGCCATTTGCATTCTGACGATGAGCATGTTCACTTTCTCCCATTTGAAGCTTACTCCCGCATGGCCGAATTATCTGTGTGAGATCACAGGACGCCAGAATGAATCGAGCGGTTGCCAAAGAGTTGCGCACACACCAAGGCGCGACATAGCGACACACACGCACCACGGAGTAGAAACATTAGATCCGTGGCGGTCGCAGTTGTCACGTGTCAAGAACAGTTCGCCACATTTGACGAGAACTCGATTGCGATTTGACGCCGCTACAAGAGGAATTTCGTAGCGTGTTGAGTAGAGAGGAACGACTATGCGACCGATGATTCGTATGTTTGTCCTGGCGGCCGTCGCGGTAGGCGCGACTGCGGCCTTTGCTTCTGAAACTATGGCCGTCAATGTGCCCTTCAACTTCGAGGCTCGAGGAAAGGCGTTTCCCGCCGGCAGATATCAGGTGGAGTACGACTCGACCGTGAACGCTCTGATGCTCATCTGCAAAAACGACACGAGGAAATCCTTTGTGTGGGGCGCTTCTACTGGAGAATATACGCCGAGGATGGCAAGGCTCGCGTTGCAGTTCGACAGTGAAGCCGATGGCACACACGCATTGCGCAGCATCCGGTTGGCTACGTGGGAAACACCGGTACTGGATAAACGTGAAAGGCATGCCGTTCAGCGCGAGGTATCGATTACAGGGGGGCGATAGCACGGTAGCAGGAGCTGACTGCCGGATTTCCGGGTCTCTCGAAGGGGAGGGCAATGCTCCAAGAATCCATCGGGTGAGGAAAATTGGCGCTGAAAATGCAGCAGTTTGACTTAGCCAACGTTTAAGACGACCTGCTGAGATTCCACTTTACCGATAAGCTGACTTTTGGGGATCGGCGTATGGTTTCAGCCTTCCGGGTGATCAAATGCTTCCCAGGGGACGCGCGATAGACTGAGGTGGGCTAGATCGAAAGATGGGATTTATTTGTTCAAGATAGGCCTCACTGGAGTCTTGCCCAGAGTTGGTCCTCTTTTTCTGATCAAATGGCCCGCGTCAAGTTCCTCGTTGGCAAGGGCGGTTGATGCACTTCGCGATCTGGCTCTACTGGAAGAATCATGTCCGTTTCTCGGAATCCAGATGGGCGCCATCAGGCTGGAGTGCTGGGAATCCAACTGCCGATCCGAGCGAGCCATCGCTTCTATGATTTGCAGTAAAGACCCCAGATTGGTTCCTTTTTCGTAGAAAGCGTCAGCGGCAA
>Ga0206962_1264_pt1 | contig 13408 bp, 12 predicted proteins | sample Alteio_BWOrgHeat_27_FD_153241 | JGI IMG/M metagenome (GOLD analysis project Ga0206962, IMG submission 153241) | Enriched cells from forest soil in Barre Woods Harvard Forest LTER site, Petersham, Massachusetts, United States -... | ecosystem: Environmental > Terrestrial > Soil > Temperate forest >...
GCCAGAATCTCCGCCGATGATTTCAAAAACATGCAAAAGCCGACCGCGAAGCTTTGCTAAAATTCCTGCAATCACTTTAAAAAGCAATCCGTCATCCCTGCGCAGGCAGGGATCTTAAAGAACATTTTAGCAAAGATTCCTGCCTTCGCAGGGATGACAATAATTTTAACAATGCTATAATCCCACAAATGAAAGAACGCGTAATCCTCCTCCACGGAATTTTCCGCACGAAAAAATCCATGGCCGGATTGGCCCGGTTTCTGGAGTCTAATAATTTCGAAGTCCTCAACTTAAGTTACCCCTCAACCCGCCAGCCGCTTGAGCAGCTAGCCGAAACCATCCACGCCCAAATCCCGCAGGATGGCATAAAAACCTATTTCATCGGCTATTCCATGGGCGGCCTGCTGGTGAGAGCCTATCTCGCCCGCCACCGCCTGCAAAATTTGGGCCGCGTAGTCATGATCGCCACCCCAAACCACGGCAGCGAAGTCGCCGATCTTTTAAAAAACTTCTGGCCCTATAAAAAACTCTACGGCCCCGCCGGCCAGCAATTAACCACAACTTACAAACTTACCGACACTATTGATTACGAACTCGGCATAATCGCCGGCAACCGCACCATCGACCCGCTATGCTGGCTTTTAATTGCCAAACCAAACGACGGCAAAGTCTCCACCGAGAGCACAAAACTAGATGGAATGAAAGCCCACACAATCATCACCGCCACTCACACCTTCTTCCCCGCTAATCGCAAAATGTGGCAGTTGGCATTAAACTTTCTCCAGACCGGATATTTCTAAATATTGTCATTCCTGCGCAGGCAGGAATCTTTGCTAAAATGTTCTTTAAGATCCCTGCCTGCGCAGGGATGACAAGATACTAATCCCTCACCACTCCGGATGATGCCAGCCTCGGTGCGACAGCGTAAATATCTCATACCCGTTACTCGTCACCCCGATCGAATGCTCAAACTGCGCTGAGAGCGAACGGTCTTTCGTCGTCACCGTCCAGCCGTCTTTCATATTGAGCTTCGTCTCGGGACGGCCGACATTCACCATCGGCTCAACCGTAAAAAACATTCCTTCGCGAAGCACCAGCCCCTCGCCGCGCTTCCCGTAATGCACCACATTCGGCGGCGCATGAAAAATTTTGCCAATCCCGTGCCCGCAATAATCACGCACCACGGAATAACGGTTGCTCTCCACAAAACTCTGTATCGCATAACCGATGTCGCCCAGCGTCGCGCCGGGTTTCACCACCTCAATCCCGCGCATCATCGCTTCATAAGTAATCTGCGCTAAGCGCTTAGCCATCACTTTCGGCTTGCCGACAAAATACATCCGGCTCGAATCCCCGTGCCAGCCATTATATATGACAGTAACATCAATATTGACGATATCGCCATCCTTCAATTTGGTTTCATCCGGAATCCCATGGCAGACCACATGGTTGATCGAAGTACAAATCGATTTCGGATAACCCCGGTAACCCAACGGCGCCGGGATGCCCTTATTATTAACAATAAAATTATGGCAGATCTGGTCCAGCTGGTTGGTAGTAACCCCCGGTTTCACATATTCCCCGATCATATCCAGCACTTCCGAGGCAAAATGCCCGGCACGCCGCATATGGTCAAAATCTTCCGGCCCGTGGATGGTTATTGTGTTATCTCGCTGCATATATTACTTATATGGTCATGAATTCACCAAGTCAAATAAGACATAAGGTAAAAGTTGGCAACATCATAATCGGCGGCGGCGCGCCGGTCGTGGTGCAATCTATGACCAATACCGATACGGCAGATATCGCCAAAACTATCCAGCAGGTAAACGAGCTCGCAACAGCCGGCAGCGAAATTGTGCGTATCACTGTTAACAACGAGGAAGCCGCTGCCGCCGTCCCGCATATAGCCGAAAAAGTCAACGTGCCGCTGGTTGGTGATTTTCATTACAATGGCCACACGCTGCTTGCCAATTTCCCGGATATGGCCAAAGCCCTCGCCAAATACCGCATCAACCCCGGCAATGTCGGCTTTGGCGAAAAGCATGACCCGCAATTCCGCCAGATGATTGAGGCCGCAATTAAATATGACAAGCCGGTCCGCATCGGCGTCAACTGGGGCAGTCTCGACCAGACAATCGCCACCAAGCTGATGGATGAAAACACAACCGGAAAGCCATCCGAAGAAATAATGCGCGAAGCGATGATAATTTCAGCGCTCACCAGTGCCGCCAAAGCTGAAGAAATCGGCCTCTCAAAAAACATGATCATCATCTCCTGCAAAATTTCCCGCGTGCCGGATTTGGTCGCCGTTTACCGCGATCTCGCCAAACGCTGCGATTACGCTCTCCACCTCGGCCTCACCGAAGCCGGAATGGGGATCAAGGGAATTGCCGCCACTACTGCCGCGCTCACCCCATTATTAATGGAAGGCATAGGCGACACCATCCGCGCCTCGCTCACTCCCGCGCCCGGCGAATCGCGCAACAAGGAAGTCGAACTCTGCCAGGATATTTTGCAGGCGCTTGGCCTGCGCAGTTTCAACCCGCAAGTTTCCGCCTGCCCCGGCTGCGGCAGAACCACCAGCACATTTTTCCAGACACTCGCCGAAAAAATTCAGAACTATCTGAAATCCAACATGCCGATATGGCAAAAGAAATATCCCGGAGTTGAAAACCTAAACGTCGCCGTGATGGGATGCATCGTAAACGGCCCCGGCGAATCCAAACATGCCGATATCGGAATTTCCCTCCCCGGCACCGGCGAATCCCCCGCCGCCCCGGTATTCATCGATGGCAAAAAAGCCCTGACTCTTCGCGGCGAAAAAATTGCCGAAGAATTTCAGCAGCTTGTCGAACAGTATGTAGAAAGACGCTTTGGCTAGAACAGCCTGCGGCGGCAAAACCACAAAAAACCATTGTTTCTAAAGAAAATAGATTCATTGATATATAAGTAACGCTTTTCCTTTAACTAATAACTCAAAGCGGCTTTAATGCAGGGTATTATTAATCAATAAATATTCTTAACTCTTCGTTAATGAATATGACAGTATAATTACACTCAGGAGAACTAAACAATGACAAACAACGCTCGCAAAGGTTTCACACTAGTCGAACTTTCAATCGTATTAGTGATTATCGGTCTTTTAATCGGTGGTATCCTAGTCGCCCAATCTATGATCGGGACAACCAGAACGCAAACTACAATTCGCCAGATCGGCCAGTTTGATGCGGCGGTTGCCAACTTCCAGACAAAATTCAACCAGCTTCCGGGTGATACCAACCTGATGGGCGGCGTTCCAGGCAATAACGATGGTAAAATCGATGCATCGGCCAGCAAATTCAAAGGCGAAATCGGCGAATTCTGGTCAGATTTAAGCGCCAGCGGCCTTACCAACCCTACCGGCGGCGGTACATTTACCGACGCTTCTGCAGGCGCTGCATGGAGCACTGCAACCTCTCCTGTTTCAAGCGTAGGTACTAATGGCTTCTACTTCGCATTCGGCACCGCAGCCGGAACCAACTTCTACGTTATCACTAATCCTAACTCAGCAAATGACGGCGCCACTGTAATAACTCCGGCACCGGCTTTAAAACCTGCTGACGCACTCGCAATTGATGCCAAACTCGATGACGGCAATGCCATGACCGGCAATGTTCTCGGCAATGCCGGTGCAACTCTCGCCGCTGCAATCGCCGCCCCGGCAACCGATACTTGTGCAGCCAGCGCAACGGGCCTCTACGCGACAGGAACGCAAACCGTTCAGTGTAACCTTGCTATCCGCATCGGCGTAAGCACAGGTACATTGGATTAATAATAACAACTGACTCGACCGGAGAATAAAAATTTATGAACAATAAATCAAAAGGTTTTACGCTTGTAGAACTTTCAATCGTACTCGTGATTATCGGCCTTTTAATCGGTGGTATCCTAGTCGCCCAATCTATGATCGGGACAACCAGGACACAAACTACCATCCGTCAGATCGGCCAGTTTGATGCGGCGATTGCCAATTTCCAAACCAAGTTCAACCAGCTTCCGGGTGATACTAGTTTAATGGGCGCTACTGCGGGTAACAACGATGGTAAAATTGATGCTACCACCAGCTTCTTCAAAGGCGAGATCGGCAAATTCTGGTCAGATTTAAGCGCCAGCGGCCTTACCAACCCTACCGGCGGCGGTACATTCACCGATGCTTCTGCGGGTGCGGCCTGGAGCACTGCAACCTCTCCTCTTGCAAGCGTAGGTACTAACGGCTTCTACTTTGCATTCGGCAGCACTGCGGGAACCAACTTCTATATCATCAGCAACCCAAGCTCAACCAATGACGGCGGCCATGCAATAGTCCCGGCTCCGGCTTTAAAACCGGCTGATGCCCTTGCAATTGATGCCAAACTTGATGATGGCAACGCCATGACCGGCAACACGCTCGGAACTGGAGTCGCCGATAATACTTTAGCTAAAGCAATCGCAGCTCCTTCTGCCGATACTTGCGCAAGCCATACTTCCGGCCTTTATACGACCGGTACGCAAACCGTTGCCTGCAGCCTTGCAATCCGCATCGGCGTAAGCACCGGCACGCTCAACTAATAGCCTTACAATATAACAAAAGCCGCCCTGGATAACTTTAGGGCGGCTTTTTTATTAGCCGCAACACACAAAATCTTTAAAAAAATCATATTAGCCCCTTGCATATTATGAGCTATTCACCATATATGCTTTAGAGAATTTAAAAACTGACCGAAAGGTTATGAATATAGGAGAAAAATTATGAGTAAAGTCATTGGGATAGACCTCGGAACCACCAATTCCTGCGTGGCCATCATGGAGGGCAAAACCCCGAAAGTTATCGTCAATTCCGAAGGGCGCAACACCACCCCTTCCATCGTCGCCTTCACCCAGAATGGTGAGCGCTTAATCGGTGAAGCCGCTAAACGCCAGGCCGTCACCAACCCTGAAAACACAATTTTTGCCGTGAAACGCCTGATCGGCCGCAATTATGATGATCCGACAGTCAAAAAAGACATGGATATCGTCCCTTACAAAATCGCCAAAGCCAAAAACGGCGACGCCTGGGTAAAAGCCAGCGGGCAGGATTATTCCCCTAGCCAGATCTCCGCTTTCATCCTCCAGAAAATGAAGGAAACCGCTGAAAGCTTCCTCGGCGAAAAAGTCGAAAAAGCCGTCATCACGGTGCCCGCATATTTCAACGACTCTCAACGCCAGGCCACCAAAGACGCCGGCAAGATCGCCGGTCTTGAAGTTCTTCGCATCATCAACGAGCCGACAGCGGCAGCCCTTGCCTATGGATTAGATAAATCCGGCGACGGCAAAACCATTGCCGTATACGATCTCGGCGGCGGCACATTCGACGTTTCCATCCTGGAAATCGGCGACGGCGTATTCGAAGTTAAATCCACCAACGGCGATACATTCCTCGGCGGTGAAGATTTCGACATGCGCGTGTTGAATTTCCTGGTCGACGAATTCAAAAAACAAAGCGGCATCGACCTTAAAAAAGATCCATTGGCATTGCAGCGCTTAAAAGAATCAGCCGAAAAAGCCAAAATTGAGCTTTCCAACTCAACCGAAACCGAAATCAACCTGCCATACATCACGGCTGATGCTTCAGGGCCGAAACACCTGAACATGAAAATCAACCGTGCGAAATTAGAAAGCCTGGTTGAAGACCTTATCAACAACACCGTCGAACCATGCCGCAAAGCATTGAAAGACGCCGGTCTTAAAGCCTCCGACATCGACGAAGTAGTCCTCGTCGGCGGTATGACGCGTATGCCGAAAGTGATCGAAGTAGTAAAAGAATTTTTCGGCCGCGAACCGCATAAAGGCGTAAACCCTGATGAAGTTGTTGCCGTCGGTGCAGCCATCCAGGGCGGCGTATTGCAGGGCGATATCAAAGACGTATTGCTCTTAGACGTCACCCCGCTTTCTCTCGGTATCGAAACTTTAGGTGGTGTTTTTACTCGCCTCATCGACCGCAACACCACCATCCCGACCAAGAAAGGCCAAACCTTCTCAACTGCGGAAGACAACCAGAACGCCGTCACCATCCGCGTGTTCCAGGGTGAGCGCGAACTCGCCGCACAGAATAAAATGCTCGGCCAGTTCAACCTTGAAGGCATTCCGCCTGCGCCGCGCGGCGTTCCGCAGATCGAAGTTACTTTCGATATCGACGCCAACGGCATCGTCCATGTTTCCGCCAAAGACAAGGCGACAAACAAGGAGCAGAAAATCGCCATTCAGGCCAGCGGCGGCTTGAGCGAAGAAGAAATCAACAAAATGGTCAAGGAAGCCGAAGCCAACGCGTCGGAAGATAAAAAACGCCGCGAAGCGATCGAAGCCAAAAACCATGCAGACAGCTTGATTTACTCAACCGAAAAAGCGCTGAAAGAACATTCAGACAAAATTTCGGCTGATGATAAATCCAACGTCGAAAAAGCTTTGGAAACCTTGAAAGAATCCATCAAGGGTGATGATGCGGAAGACATCAAAGCCAAAACCAATGAGCTTTCACAGGCCGCCATGAAACTCGGTGAAGCCATGTATAAAGCCCAGGGTGATTCCGGTGCAACTGACGGCGAAGCCCAGGCCGACCAGCCACAAGCCTCCAACCCGGATAACTCCGGCGACGACGGCAAGGTTGTCGACGCCACCTTCGAAGAAGTTGATGACGAAGACAAAGGCAGCAAAAAGAAAAAGGCTTCGTAACAACCTAAACTAACAGCACATCCCGCGCCCGCCGCGGGATCTCTTAAAGGGACCCCGCAACAAGTGCGGGGTGTGTTTTTAAGAAGAAAAATAACATGGCAAGTAAAAAAGATTATTACGAAATCCTCGGCGTTGCGAAAACCGCGAGCGACGACGAAATCAAAAAAGCTTACCGTAAGCTTGCCGTAAAATATCACCCCGACAAAAACCCCGGTGATAAAGCCGCGGAAGAAAAATTCAAGGAACTCTCCCAAGCCTATGACGTGCTGCGCGACCCGCAGAAAAAATCCGCCTATGACCGTTTCGGCCACTCCGCATTCGAAAGCGGCATGGGCGCACCCGGCGGTGGGTTCTCTGGCCATTCCGGCCGCGAATACGCCACCAATTTCGCCGATATTTTCGAAGACCTCTTCGGTGGCGGCGGTGGTGGTTTCGGCGGTTTCGGCGGCGGCGGCAACCAGCGCGGCCGTGCGGAAGCAGCACTTCGCGGCGCAGATCTCCGCTATAATATGGAAATCACCCTCGAAGATGCATTCTCCGGCACAAAAAAAGAAATCCGCGTCAACACCTATGATAAATGCGAGCCATGCAGCGGCACCGGCTCGGAAGATAAATCCCAGGCCGTCAACTGCCCGACCTGCAACGGCCAGGGCCGCATCCGCTCTTCCCAGGGCTTTTTCTCGGTGGAACGCACCTGCTCCACCTGCAGCGGCACCGGCAAGGTAATTAAAAACCCATGCAAAAACTGCGGCGGGCAAGGCCGCATCAAGAAAGACAAAACCCTCTCCGTCAACATCCCCGCCGGTGTCGAAGAAGACACCCGCATCCGCCTTTCCGGCGAAGGCGAAGCCGGAATCCGCGGCGGCCAGCCGGGTGATCTCTACATATTCCTCACTTTGAAAACCCATAAATTCTTCAAGCGCGACGGCGAAGACCTGCATGTCCGCGTGCCGATAAAAATGACCACCGCAGCGCTTGGCGGCACTGTCGAAGTCCCCACTATCGACGGCAAAAAAGCCAAGGTGACCGTTCCCGCCGGAACCCAGAGCGGCGATAAATTCCGCCTGAAAGACAAGGGCATGAGCATCCTCCATGAATCAATGCGCGGCAATATGTTTATTCACGCAAGTGTGGAAACGCCGAAAAACTTAAGCAAAAAACAAAAAGAAATCCTGAAACAATTCGACGACGAAAGCAAAGGCAGCAGCCCGGAAAGCGAGGGGTTCTTCAGCAAGGTCAAAGACCTGTGGGGCTCGGAATAAGGTCATAAGTCATAGGTCATAAGTCATAAAGTTGATTTTTTCTTTCTTATGACTTATGACTTATGACCTATGACCAATTTAAAAATCGGAATTCTCGGCAACCAGGGCCGTATGGGCCAGACGCTGATGGCGGAAGTTTCCGCCACCAAAGGCGCTGAACTTGTCGGCGGCATTGATAAAGGCGACGATATCGCCGGTTTCGTCAAAAAATGCGATGCATTGATTGATTTCACCGCGCCGGAAGCCACCCTTGCCTTCGCCAAACACACCGCCGGAAAAATTCACGTAATCGGCACCACCGGTTTTGATGAAAAACAATTTTCCGAGCTTAAAAGCCATGCCAAAGACGCCAAAATTTTCTGGTCGCCGAATATGAGCATCGGCGTGAACCTTTTGTTTCGCTTAACGCAAAAAGTCGCCGCCGCGCTTGACGAAGAATATGATATCGAAATCTTGGAGATGCACCACAAGCACAAAAAAGATGCGCCATCCGGCACCGCGCTTGAGCTGGGCAAATACGCCGCAACCGGCCGTGGCATTGAATTGTCGCAAAACTCCGACCGCATCCGCGATGGGCTAACCGGCGAGCGCGAACGCGGCCACATCGGTTTTGCCACCTTACGCGGCGGCGCGGTAATCGGCGATCATACCGTAATTTTCGCCAGCGATAACGACCGCCTCGAACTCACCCATAAATCCTCCAGCCGCGGAATCTACGCCCGCGGCGCCATACAGGCTGCACTATGGTGCGCCAAGCAGAAAGGCAATGGGTTTTACGGGATGGATGAGATGTTAAAAGATTTCTAGTAAACAGCTCGTCCCTGCCCAGGCTCATCTGGCCTAACAGCCTCAGCTGAAGGTACCTGCTGCTCTTTTACTACGCGCTCAAGCGTATACCTGGCATCATTACATATTAAGCCAGTTCTAGGCGGTACCAAAGTAATTATCCTTTCATTATCGCCATCCGGCCCTTCCGCTACCTTAACATCCCTATATGTAGCAACAACCTGGCCGCCACAGTTTGCTTGTCCGGAACTAAAATAATTAACATAGCCGTCAGGCTGAATTCGAAGCGTCACTATGTCGCCATCACCACCATGCTCTTCTGCAACAAATGCCCTAAATGGAATATTACCTTTCCAAGTCAATTTGAAAACATTAGCACCATCTTTTCCTTCCGCTTCTAAAGTCCTAGCCAAATTTATGGCAGCCAGGCTCGCATTCAGAAGCTCGCTATTACCTCTTACTGCGTATTGATCCGTTAATACGGCCATCTGCTCTAAACTTAATTTCTGAAGATCTGCAAGATATTCCCTATGCGCTTCTTCTCTGTCTGTCATAATGACCCCCTATTATTTGGGGATATTACTAATCTATATTAAGAAATGAATCAACAAATTTAAATAGTGGCTTTCACCGCCGCAATAATATTAGCAACCCTCCTCTAATCCGCCGCACCCGGCGGCACCTTTCGGTTGAAACGCCAGCATGGTTTGACGCGTTAAACATTTATTACTAGCATAAAAAACCGCCAGATTTTACAATTCTTAACCTACATCCCAATAATTACGATCAAACTTCATTTTTGCCACCATTGGACCCATATTCGCCCTAAGCGTTTCCGTCCAGGTAGCCATGCATAAATTGTTGGAAAACGCCAATCTTTCCCCACCCAAGACAAGCAGCGCTTCCTTCAATTTCGCCTTTTCTGCTTCCCGCTCATTTGGGTATGAATGTAGATCTATATAGATACCGTTATAAAACCTGGTGATCAATTGCCTTTGGTGATAGTCCCGCAGCAATTCACATGCAGCAGTTCCATCCATTAATTTTTTCTCAGGTCCTTTCTCAACTTCTGCTTCTGCAGACAATGGCAAACCAATTCTATGAATACGCGTCTCCATGCGCCATCTTTCAGGGCCAACAAATTGAGCTCGCTCAAGTTCAACAGTATTACCCGGGCCAGATTTTCCATTAAGCATAATTTTACCTGTAAATTAAGCAAGAATAAGAGTTAAGCTACGTTAACTAGCTAGTCAAACTATTTTTAACCGCCGCAATCGCATCCGCAATCTTCCCCTCATCCGCGCCACCTGCCTGAGCCAGTTCCGGCCTGCCGCCGCCGCCCTTGCCGCCGGTGGTTTCCGCGGCGATTTTGACCAGGTCCGGCGCCTGTATGCGCCCTTTAAGATCATCTGAAACGGCTGTAATGATTGAAATTTTGCCTTCACTCACGCCGAAAAACACAATCACCGAATTCTGCCGCGCCTTGCGCAGGTCTTCCGCTATTCCACGCACATCATTTGCGCCCAGCCCATCAAATTTCTTGGAAATAAACGTCACGCCGTTGACCTGTTCTTCATCAAAACTATCGCCAGCGCCCTTGCGTTTGGCGTCTGCCAGTTCTTTCTCCAGTTTCTTGCGCTCGGCAAGCAGCGCCTCAATCCTATCCGTCACATCGGCGGGGGCAACTTTCAACTGCGCCGAAATGGAATTTAGCAAATTCTCCTGCGCCTGCGCATAAATTACCGCGCCCTCACCCGTCACCGCTTCAATGCGCCGAATGCCGGAAGCAATGGCCGATTCACCGGTAATTTTAAAAAACCCGATTTCGCCAGTGCGCCCCACATGCGTGCCGCCGCAAAGCTCAACCGATTCGCCCATAGAAAGCACTCGCACTTCATCGCCATATTTCTCGCCAAACAGCGCCATAGCGCCTGATTTGATGGCATCATCGGGCGTCATCAATTTAGTGGCAACTTCATAATCCCGGCGAATACGGCGGTTGACTTCATCTTCAATTTTCAAAACTTCTTCGCGTGAAACCGGCTTGTTATGGCTAAAATCAAACCGCAATTTATCTTCCGCCACCAGCGAGCCTTTCTGCGTCACATGCTCACCCAGCTGCTCGCGCAGCACCTTATGCAGCACGTGTGTGGCCGAATGGTTGGCGCGCAAAGCATCGCGGCGCTGATCATTAATTTGCAGCTCAACCACATCGCCAACTTTTAAATCGCTGCCCAGCTTCACGAAATGCACATGCAGCGCACCCAGCATTTTCTTGGTATCCTTAATTTCCGACCTCTGGCCTTTAATATCTAAAAACCCCGTATCACCAACCTGCCCGCCAGATTCGGCATAAAACGGCGTCTGGTTCACCATCACCGCAATTTCATCGCCCTTCGCCGCTACATCAACCTTCTGGCCATTCTTCACCAGAGCCACAACCTTCGCCTGGGCATTATCCGTCGTATAACCCAAAAACTCCGTTGCGCCGAATTCTTCCCTGATATCAAACCACACCTCATCAGTCGCCTTCTCGCCCGAACCCTTCCACGCCGCCTTGGCGCGAACTCTCTGCTCCTGCATGGCCTTGTTAAAGCCTTCCTCGTCAACCTTCTTGCCTTCGCGGCGCAGGATGTCATTAGTCAAATCCAGCGGAAATCCGTAAGTATCATAAAGCTTGAAAGCAATTTCACCCGGCAGAACATTATTTTTAATTTTATCCTGCTCTTCCTCAAGCAGCTTTAAACCCCGCCCCAGCGTCTCGCGGAACCGCTCTTCCTCCGTGCGCAGCACTTCGGTAATCAGCCCTTCCGCGCGTTTTAATTCCGGATAAGCCAGCCCCATCTGCTCGATCAGCGCCGGAACCAGACGTGGCATCAATGCCTCTTTCGCGCCCAAATTATAAGCATGGCGCATCGCCCGCCGCATAATCCGGCGGAGTACATAACCCCTGCCCTCATTGCTAGGCATAACCCCATCCGCCACCAGGAACGAAGACGACCGCAAATGATCAGCAATCACCCGGTGCGAAGTAATATCGCCGCCGCCGGTCAGGCTTTCCGACGCCTCGATCAGATGCTTAAACAGATCGATCTCATAATTATTATGCACATGCTGCAACACCGCCGCCAGCCGCTCCAGTCCCATGCCCGTATCAATCGAAGGCTTCGGCAAATTGACCCGCTCGCCACCGGCCAACTGCTCAAACTGCATGAACACAAGGTTCCAGATTTCAATATACCGGTCCCCATCCGCATCCGCCGTTCCCGGCAAACCGCCGGCAACTTCCGCCCCGTGGTCATAAAAAATCTCCGAACACGGCCCGCACGGCCCGGTATCGCCCATCGACCAGAAATTATCACTGGTCGGAATACGGATAATCCGGTCATCACCAAAGCCTGCGACTTTTTTCCAGATATTAAACGCTTCATCATCCGTATGATAAACCGTCACATATAATTTTTCCTTCGGCAGGCCTAAGGTTTTAGTCAAAAATTCCCAGCCAAAGCGAATCGCATCATCCTTGAAATAATCCCCGAAACTGAAATTCCCAAGCATTTCAAAAAACGTATGGTGGCGCGCCGTATACCCCACATTTTCCAGATCATTATGCTTACCACCCGCCCGCACGCATTTCTGCGACGAAGTCGCCCGTTTATATGGCCGCTGTTCCAAACCGGTGAACACATTCTTGAACTGGTTCATCCCCGCATTGGTAAACATCAGCGTCGGGTCATCATGCGGCACAAGAGGCGAAGACGGCACGACCTGGTGGCCCTGTTTCTTGAAATAATCGAGAAATGAACTGCGGATATCGTTTACGGTTTTCATAGCGGGCCGATTCTAGCCAAAATTCGTTTAAGAGCAACGCTATAATTAAGCTCTAGCTGATAGGCAAAAGGTTTTTATCATCCCACCCTTGAGGCAGGAAAACCACGCCGATACCGGGGGTTAAATACCATAGCACGCGGTTGGCGAGACTATTTGCCGTTTCCTGATCAGCGAAATCATCCACCCGGCAATTAAGCATCAGGCTGGCGCCCACTCCCGGATCAAACAAATTGCCGACTTTCGGCTGTGCCAGTCCATAAGCTTTCATTAGCACGGAAATAAAATTCCGCGCATAAACCGGCAGGTAATCCTCACTTGGCGAACCCACTAAAACTTCCTTCTTCTCGCCTACGCCGCCATTGCCTGCGGTTGAATATTTTCCTTCCCAGGATTTATGCCTGACAAGCGAATCAATCATCCCCATGCCAAAAACCCACAGCGGCGTATCGTTCCCCGGCATGAAAATCGCAATCCCGTAACCGTTCTCCAGGCAGAAATTCGCCACATGGCTCACACAATATGATTCAAAGGGCTTACCCGGCTCCGGAATGCTCATGTTCAGATAAGGAAAGCCATCCGGCCCCTTAATCACCTGCGGCTCGCGCATCTGCAGCGTTGCATGCCAGATATTATCCCTGAAAACTTTCAGCCATTCATCATTACGCTGTTCCGGCGGAACCAGAAAAACCTGGTGGATAATGCGCGTTTTATCAAGATCAAAAGGCGCGCCGGAATCATTTAAAATATCTTCCCTCATTTTTTCTCCAACACAACATTCATTTTAGTGCGCAGAACTTCCA
>Ga0206962_1266_pt1 | contig 13215 bp, 8 predicted proteins | sample Alteio_BWOrgHeat_27_FD_153241 | JGI IMG/M metagenome (GOLD analysis project Ga0206962, IMG submission 153241) | Enriched cells from forest soil in Barre Woods Harvard Forest LTER site, Petersham, Massachusetts, United States -... | ecosystem: Environmental > Terrestrial > Soil > Temperate forest > O...
GAGTCACTCATTCAGAATCTGAGTTAGTCCTTATAAGTCAACATAGAGGGGAAGTAATCCGGTTTTTTTCAACTCTGACGTTGTTCCCCGGATCGAGAGTTAAGGGACTGCTGTTATGGAGGTTTGGAGTAACCGCCTTTATCGACGATTTTTCTGAGAAACAGCTTGGTCGATCCGTGCAACCAGGTCTTCCGCCCGAAGATGGGTGTAGCGCTTAAGCATCTGCATTGATTTGTGACCGCTGATTGCTGAAACTTCCTGATCAGAAAATCCAGCTTCGACAAAACGACTCACCGCCTCATGCCGGAGATCGTGAAAGCGGAGGTCTTTGATGCCTTGAGCTCTTTTGATCTCCTGCCAGACCCCGTCAAAGCTGTAAGGTCCGCGTGAACCGTCTCGGCGTGGCTCCCCAAAGAAGATGAGGTCCGTATCGGCTGGTCGCACAGGGTGAGCCAATGCCTGCCTAAAAACATCAGCTGCAGTGATGCTCAGAGGTACGGTGCGAGCCTGGGTATTCTTCGTGTGGATCAAACGAACAATCCTGAGATCCACATCTACCTGGCTCGTTCGCAGCCCCACGATCTCCGACATACGCATGCCGGTCTCAAGCGCAATTCGAACGATCCATGCGAGCATTGGGTTCGAATGCGTCTCGACAGCAGCCAGCAACTTCTTCTCTTCATCCGGGGATAAGCGTCGGTTGCGGCTTGACCCGGGAGCAGGTCGGCGGATATTCGAAACAGGATTGGCACTAAGGCTGACACCCCACTCTTTGATCGCGACCGTATAGAGATGGCAAGCAGAGCAAGGTCTAGTCTGACAGTGTTATTCGTTCTCGGCTGCGGCTTACCACGCTGGTCGCGGCGATCCTCTCCCGCAAGACGCATGTCTCGAAACTTTGCCACGATCTCTGGAGTGAGAGCAGCGAGTGAATACTTGCCCAGATGCTCGATAAGGATTCTGGACCGCTTCACATCGGCAATCTGGGAGCTGGATCGTTTCGTCGGAACAACTTCTTTGAGATAGCGTTCGAGTGCCACCTGGATCGTCATCCGATCCGCCGTGGCACGCTGGATGTAGGCGCCACGCACCATCTCATCTTCGGTGCGGCGTGACCAATCTTCCGCATCTCGCTTCGTGCGGAAAGTCTTTACAGTTGTCGGCCAGCCGGACTTCCGTATGACTGCTTTCCATGTCGCGGAAGGTGTTTTGACGATGGTCGCCATGAGCCTCCAGTACAGCGCCGAGCGGCGTCACAGTACTGAAATTGTACCGAAGGCGCCCCGGTACAGCTCAAGACTAGCAAACCGTGCCCATCATGCAGCTCAGGGAGCACCTCATCTAAGTTATTTATTTTGAATGGATTGTCTTCGGGCAAAATTTGGTGCCGGGAGGGGGTCGAACCCCCACTGGCCGAAGCCCGGCGGATTTTGAGTCTGATTTTAGGCATTTTGCAAGGTGTTGCATTACGACGCAAGAAATCGCAGCAAGCGTTTTATTTACAAACAGATACACGCACGTTTGAGATTGCAATGTGACGCCGCCGAAAGCAGAAAAGTTGGAAACGAACAGCCATCAAAACAGCCACCTAAAAATGTACCAGAAATCGTGCAATTCGTCTTTATAGACACAGCGGATTAGAACTCCGCCGGACGATCCTGATGGCTGTTCAGAGGCGACCCCATGCCGACCATACACAGCGGACTTTAGTCCGATGGCTGTTGTGGTGGCTGTTGCCTCTTGTGCCGGTACGCCTGTTCATCTCTATCCAATAGGCTCCAGCCCGGAGAGGCGATCAGAATAAACTTGCAATGGAACGACATAATTTACTTGTATTGACTCGTCAGAATATACTTGTATTCGCGCATCACAATGAACTTGTAGTGACACGCGACAGCAAATGGCTCAGCCTAATGAAAAACTCGCAGCATCCCTGGCAGCATTGCACGATCTCCAGAAACAGGGACAGCACGTCTTTCGAGCCGGAGAGCTGAGCCGCGTCCACCGCGATCGTTTAGTCAAAAGCGGCTTCCTGCAGCCGGTCATCAAAGGATGGCTGATGTCAGCGAGTCCTAGCGCACGCCCGGGAGATAGTACCGCCTGGTTTGCGTCCTTCTGGGAGTTTTGTGCCGCCTACTGCACACAACGATTCGGAACAAACTGGCACCTCTCGCCGGAACAATCTCTCCTTCTCCATGCCGAGAATACGGTCGTGCCGACGCAAACTATCGTTTACAGCCGGAAGGGTCACAACAACACGACCAAGCTGCCGTTCCATACCTCAATCTACGATCTGAAACAGTCGCAGCTGCCTCCCCGCAATCAAATTGTCATTAGGGACGGCTTACGTCTCTTCTCTCCCGATGCAGCGCTCCTACGTGTACCGGAATCCTTCCTCCGCCGCAATCAAATCGAAGTGCAAGTAATTCTGTCCGGCATCACTGATGTCTCAAACCTGCTGCGCATGTTGCTCGATGGCGGCCACTCGGCGATAGCGGGCAGACTTGCAGGCGGCCTACGCAGAATAAACAAGGGCGAACAAGCCGACGAGATTCTCACGACGATGAAAGCAGCTGGATACGACGTTCGCGAATCTGACCCCTTCGAAGGAGAACAGAATGTCTTTGCGATTAACGCGGTCGAGGAAACCCCGATTGTTGGCCGGTTAAAGGCAATGTGGGCCGCATCACGCGAAACAGTGCTCAAGAGCTTCCCTCCCGCACCAGGCTTGCCAAAAAGCAAGAAGGCATACCTTTCTGAAGTAGACGAGGTATACAAAAACGATGCCTACCATTCGCTCTCTATCGAGGGTTTCCGTGTCAGTCCTGAGTTGATTGAACGAGTCATGTCGGGTAAATGGGACCCGCGCCATCACGAAGCAGATCGCCAGAATCGTGATGCGCTCGCGGCTCGTGGCTATTGGCAAGCGTTCCAACGAGTCAAGCTGAGCGTATCCAAGGCCCTTGGTGGTGAGAATGCAGGAGTTATCGTCAAAGACGATCACCGAGAGTGGTACAGAGAACTCTTTGAACCTTCGGTTGCATCGGGCCTGATCGCTGCCTCGGCCCTAGCTGGATACCGCAATGACGCAGTGTATCTGCGCAACTCACGATATGTTCCCCCGCGTTGGGAAGCCGTCCGTGATGCCATGCCTGCTCTATTCCATCTGATTCAGGAAGAGCCGGAAGCTTCTGTGCGGGCCGTTCTTGGACACTGGCTTTTTGGTTATATCCATCCCTATCCGGACGGCAATGGCCGAATGGCTCGTTTCCTGATGAATGTGCTTCTTGCATCGGGTGGTTATCCCTGGACAGTCGTTCGAGTTGACGACCGCGCAGAGTATCTGCAAGCTCTCGATCGTGCCAGCATCAACCTTGATCTCGAACCCTTTACCAGTTTCATCGCAAAACAGTTGCAAGCTTCATTGAAGAAAACTTGAACCGACAGGCTGGCCACGATACTCGGAGCATAAATCGGCTCCGAGTATCATCCCGTCAGTCAGATCGCTTTTCTTACTGCGGCCCGTTCGGAATGTACCCGCGCTTTCTTCATGCGCACGCGCTTGGGAACGTTCTTCATCCAGAAAAAGGCCGAGATCGTCGCGGCTCACATCAATAAGGCTTCTCAGAGGATCGCCAAAGCCCAGGACGAAGAGCGCCATCGCATAAACGCCGAGACCGACTCCGGGGTCTCCCTTTTCAGCGCGGAGGAGTCGGTGTCAAGGCTCTATGACCGCAAAGCGGCGCGCCCATGCGCGGCCTTGACTCCGACCCGACCTCGGCTATGCTCTGGAAATCCGGGGAATGCCCACTCGCTGCAATGCAGCCAAAACAGCCACTCCTGGACACAGCAGGAACCAACAGCCATCAGAACAGCCACCAATGAAATTAGCCTCTCGCTTTCGAGAGGCTAATTTCGGTCTAAATCTTTTATTTTGTTGGTGCCGGGAGGGGGGGTCGAACCCCCACGACCTTGCGATCGGCGGATTTTGAGTTTCCCATGAATACCGTAAGTCTATGATAAATAAGCGTAATCGAGCGTAATTAGCGAACTAGCTAAACCCATTTCCACCTGTAATTTAGCGTAACTTGACGAAATTAGTGCGAACTGACGTCTGTACCCGAACGTGTACCCGAAAGTGCGCGGATAATTTGGACTCCGCAGTCGCCAAAGACCGTTTGGAGAACACAAGACAAGACAATTCTGGATGAGCGCATTGGCCTGTTATCACCAGTTGAGGCTCCCTCGATAAACTCAACCCCGACTTCTCGTTCGAATCTGTAGAGCGGTAGGCAGTCTCTGGCTAAGAAATGTGCTCAACTAGAGGCGGTTGCCAGGACCCATTGAGAATGGCTTCTTTCGGCGAATAGAGGCGGATGGTGAGATTGAACGCCCCATCGTCTGAAGGAAGCCAGTTCGATTCCTGCTCCGGTCCAGGATTTTCTCTCTGAATATAGAGATCAATTGAGCCATCGGAATTAGGCGTAAGCGGATCGCGGTCCCCGATCGCATAGCGGTTGAGCGGATTCTCGATGAAGTACCCGTCCTTGTTGTAGGCGGTGATGGACCAGAAGGCGTCTACCGGGGGAGTCTGACCGCTGTCGAAGTGCATCCGATACCGTGCCGAACCGTCCAGCATGCGGCCGTCTCCGTCAGTGAAGGTGCTCATGTAGATAGCATCTTCTGGAGGATTCGCCCCGAGAGCGAGCCGTGCCGTAATGGCGCGGCTGATATAGTCGGTGCCGTAACGTCCGACGTGGCGGATGAAGGTATTCCAGCCGGGTTTGACCTGGTGAGACTTGTCAGCAAGACTCTCAATGCGTGCGGACGCCGCGAGCACACCCTCGTTTACCGACTGCAGTTGTTGCAGCGCAAGCTTTGAAGTGTCGAAATCCTCGCCTGGAACGATGCCGATGAGCTCAAGGTCGGCAACCATAGGCTCGTCGGCGGAGTGGGGCGCGTTTGCCTTCATGGCTTGAGCGAACGCCGTCAAGAACTCGACCGGCGTCATCGATTTCACTCTCTCGGGCGGCGTAACATCGCCCGACTTCCCGAACGCCAGTGCGGACGCCAGCTTCTGCTCCCCGTTGGGATAGCTGCTGAGCGGCATGATTCGCATTCCGCGCTGAAACGCATGAACGTTGTCATAATCCGAGACTCCGTTCGTCTGGGTGCGCCCGAGTAGCCAGACAATGTTCGTCGGTGCATCGTAGCGTGTGACATTGTCAGGTAGTTTGCCGGTCCAGCCCGGTCCCGTAAACGCGAACCACATCTCTCCCGTACCGGTGGTCCGTTTTCCGGGGTTGGCAAATGTCTCGCTCCATGCGTCCATGAACTGCAGAAGGTAGAAACGTCCGCTGGAGTCGGGCACATGGATAAGGATGGGTTCTTTCGCCAGGTCGATCCAAGCCATGGTGTAGAGCGTGTCGGCGTTAGGTCTTACAACCTTGCGAGTATCAGGACGCGGAAACTGCGGTACGTGCGTGAAGATGTTGGTGGGCTGTCCGGCGCGCGTGGTTTCAATCAGCACGAGTGGGTAGGCGAAAATGTAAGCGCGCTCTGCGATTTCCCGTGGGTCTGGCAAGTTTTTCTGCGCGTCTGAGGTCTCAGCACTCGGCGACATAGGTAGAACCTTTCAAATTCGTTTATGGAAGAGCTTTACGTACTAAGTTGCACGCGTCGGAATGTTATTGGCTTACCTGTGCAGTCTCGCTTTGTTTCGATATTTTCATAGGAGGGATCCACTGCTGAGCAACCATGAGGTCTTCAATCTCCGTGGCTACCGTCTTCGCCATGCGGGTAGTATCCCCCTCAACGCTCGCCTTGCTGTCCGTGGCAGTGCTGGTTCCGACACTCGCCGCTGCGGAACCGACGCCCATCGTCGCGGCGGCACCTGGCTTTTTACCGCTTACCGACTCGAGATCGAATTCAGCCAGCAATACCGGGCTGCCCGGAGCGACAAGCGAGACAATCACATGGGCTTTTACGTCGCTTGCTCCGCGACCAAAGCCAATCATCATGCGCGCGCCCATGTTGCCCTGCTTGACAGCGGTGAACGCCCCTCGAACAGTCAGCACATATGCCGGGGGGTTGGAAGCCGCACTCGAATCCGCTGATGTAACTCGGATTTTCGTCTTCTTCAACTCGTTGATTAGTCGCTTGGAGAATGCAGCTTGCACTTTTACTGCAACGGCGGCTGGGTCGGACGCCTGACCTGCATCCCCCTTCAAATGGGCAATCGGGTCGTGGTTCAGAATATGTGCCTCCATGGATCGGTCGATCGTTACGGCGTCAATGGGAAGATCGAAGTTGAAGACCGTTACGAGGGCCGGCTTCGGCAGCTTATCCTTTCTGTTATAGCTATGAATCATCGTCACCCTGGTGTTTCCAACAAGTACCTTTTCGACGGCATTTTGAGCGGAAGATGAAAGACTAGAGGCGGCAAATAAAGCAGCTAACGAAGCGGCGCGTAAGAATGAAAAGCTGTAATGGATCATGATGCTCCTTTCCCCTGCTTTCTCAATTGGCCCGGATACCACTTCGTAAACCAGAGTGCGCCGCCGAGCGCGGCCAGCATGACCACGATCTCCAACCGAAGAGGCAGCCCTGGAAGAAAATGCATCGTCAGGTCGGCAACCACAAGAATGGCCATTGCCAAAGCCCATACCGCCGTGAGGATGTAGTTCGTTTTGATAAAGGTTGGGGAACTCTGCACGGACGCGGGAACCTGTTCCCGAGCGTACTGCAACGTGAACGGGCATCGATATCAGGATGATCAGGAACTGGCCTCCGTCCACCACCGTCCGGACCATTGGAATGTCCCATCCACCACCCTTGACTGCGGCATAGAGGCCGAGCGTCGCAAACAAAAGGAAGGTACCGACTTCGAGGATCTTCATGGAAGAGCCATGCATCTTCTGGCGAGATGAGCACGGCCGAGGTAGCGGCAGCAGCCCACAGGCTAAAGCTGGCTGCAACAAACCGTGATAGCACCGCGAATATTATGAAAGGGGAGAACCCAAGCAGAATACCCATCGTTCAGGGCTCACTATTGAGATCGGTGCGTACACATCTCTCGTATCGAATTCAAGCGCACTTTGAGAGTTACATGGTCCGGCAATCATTCTAGCGCCGAATGTAGAATGCACGAAGAAATTGAAGGCCTTGGCACAGGAGCGAGGTCCAGAAGTTGTGGACCATCCAAGCCTGCGCTCATCGCTCGTTGATGTTCAGAAGGTGGAATTTCAAATCGGTCTTCTCATCGAGTTAATCGCAGCCTCGATGAGATCCATCTCCGTTGTTCCTTCTGGAGCTATGCGAACAAGCGCTCCAAGCCGACGAGCCAACAACAGGAGAGACAGCCCGTGAATCAAGGCCCAATTGGCAGTCATCGCCCCTACCTGAGCCAGGGTTGGATTCTCCATGTCCGCACCACGGGTTCCTGCCAAAACGGATATCCCCCGCCTTCTGGCTGCTTGTAGTACCGGGTTTTTGGAATCAAGGCGGCTTGGATCCGACATCAGTTGAAACAGAGCGGGGTTGGCCTTGGCGAACCCGATATATGTTTTAGCCAGCTCAAGAGGCGTATCCCCGCCTTTATTCGCTGCCGCGATGAGATTATCGGAAAGGCGGTCCAATCCTTCAGCTGCCAGTGCGCTCAACAACGAAGACAGGTCTGGAAAATGATGGGCAGGCGCGCCGTGTGAAACTCCTGCGGCTCGTGCCGTTGCCCGCAAAGACAATGCTCCCAGCCCCTCACGCTTCAGGATGGATTCAGCAGACCGCAATAGTGCTTCGCGCAGGTCTCCATGATGATAGGTATTTGATTTCCGTGATGTTCTCGCTGCCATGACGTCATTTTAGGCCGTAATCTGGTCAGTGTCAAGATTACAAGACGGTAATTGAAAAAACCTAATGACATTTGAGTCTGATCGGTATTATTGCCCGATCCCAGGCCCCTTAACTATCAAATCCGCAACAATCAGCGAGAACTTATATTAAGTAGTCGCAATTTAAATAAATCTAGACATCGACAAGATTCATCTCTATTATCGATGTTGACACCGACAAGATACAGAGTTTTCCGGAGATATCGAAAAGGAGAAAAGCAATGAAGCAATATTTGATGTTGAGATTTATGTTCGCAGTGTGGTCGACGAGCCTTCTAATGACAGCCTTGGCCGGCCTTGAATCGAAAGCTCAGACACCGTCGCAGGCTCCATCGAACACAACCCCGTCACAGGTTCAGATCAAGGTCACAAACGTGACCGCGCAAGGTGCCTCGGTAAACATCCGCATTCCAGGATCGGCGGGAGACATAAAGGTTCATCTCAATGGAACAGATGTAAGTTCACGCTTTTCCCTCACCGTTTGCGATGGCGCGACGTGCGAAACTGCCACGCTCACCGAGGCCGATGGCTTTCGAGCTGCCAAGAACGTGATTAGTGCGGATGCAGGCAGCGGAATGACCGGGCGCCTGCGATTCGATGGCAGCAATTCGTCGGCTTCGCCCTCCGGACTGCCCCAGCTTCAAACCATGGCGCTCGCTGCACCGCGAGCACAAGCATCTTCGGGCGGGATTACCTCACCGTTTCTTCCTCCCACCTTCACGCTCAAGATGCTCTATAACGGTGGCTGGAACGGTCAGGTCGATCCCGCCAATCCATGGTTTACTGTCGGAACCCAGGGTTATCCCAGCGTTCAGCCCGCGAACTGCAGCGGGTCGCCCATTTACATGGCCGTGGTCCTTGATCGGCAGACATTGGTCGAAAAGACTTCCGCTCCGGAGTCGTCACCGCAATGTTTCGCAAACTCCGCTGCTCTCAAAACCTATCTCTCCGGCCTCAAGACAGCGGGGGTTACATCTGACCTTGTCATCCTGGCGAGCAATCAAAATGCATCTCCAGACTCGGGACTGGACCTCACCGATATCGGCGGTTCTTTGTACGGAGGAGGGCCGCAGCCCTCAACCGGATCCAGCGGAGGATCGCCCATTAATGGCAACTACCCCGCAGGAATCATGGCTATCGGAGTTCCCGGTGCCTCTTCCGGAACCGCCTACCAGCAGTGGTACGCCTCAACTAAAGGGTACGAGGCTGTGACCCCTTTCGCCAATGGAACACTTCAGGAAGATGCGTTCGGAAATTACAACTTCCAATCCTCTGAGGTCTTCGAGTTCACAGTCTCGCCAAACGATCCCGCCTACCTCTCCCCGAACACGACCAGCGTTATCACCATCAAGCAACCAACGCTCACTGGCACTATCGAGTATGATTACCTTCCGCCAACAGGCAACAATGGATTCTGGCTGCTGACGCTCTCTCGAAATACCTTGACCACGTATCCCTACAGTTGCGCGTGGGGGAATAAATCGCCTGACGGATCCGTGCAATACATTCCCAATTGTGGAACCTTCTATAACACCGGAAGCTCTGATTCGGCCACCTCGAAGGCCGCCTTCCAACAACTCGCTTCAGATATTACCAATGTCAATTCTTGGCAGATGGCCTTTCTCACTACGGTTGGTCAGCCCGTTTATGCAGGTAGTCCGCCCAATGTCTTTAATGTTGGTGGTTTCAATGGAACCTATGGCGGCCCTAGTAACGGCTTTACTGAGTTCGCTAACGCGCTTTCGGCCTTTGGCGCCCAGCCGAATCTCGTGCAGTACCTGTTCAATTCTGGGGATGCCTACACACTTATTACGAGTCCTGGTATGGGAGGACCGCTCAACGGCAACAGCGTAGAATCTACTACCCAACTCAGCGCCCAGGGACAAAGCGGTTTCGTTCACGGTATTATGCAACGCAACCTTACCGGTCTCTTCACACCCCAGCAGACGAATCAGGAGTCTCAGCCTGTATTTGTGGCCAAAGGCGGGAATAAAAGCCCGGAGTTTGCGTTGACAGAGGTTGCACAACGGCAGCCTGTCGATTGGCCTTCCAGCAGTCAAACGACACCTCTAAGCGCGGGTGGCTTTACAGCTAGCAGTATTCCTGGACAGATTGCAGCCTATCGCTACCTCAGCTATGTCCTGCTCAATATCTACCAACAGGGAGTCACAGGCAGTCACCTTGATGACATCCACTACTTTTTTACCGGCTCGTATAACACCGCGATCAACTACCACACCTACGATCCCATCTCCATTCAATGGCCAAATCCTTCGACGGTCTCTGGTCCGTATGTCTATCCTTGCGCCACTGTCTCCAACAACACCTGCACAGTCACGATCCCACAGATCGATTCAAATCCTTTGGTTTTCACACAAAACGATTTTCTGGCCGTCCAGTCTCAACTGCGGAGCGAGATTGTCTACCTCACCAACACGCTTCAGTTCCTCGTTACTGGCTCGAACAATATGAAGAACGTCATCTCTGGAGGCAGCACCAACGCAGGTTTGGCACTTACCGGGGCAGCGGCAACGATCCTGGGCAGCAAGCTTCAGCCGCCACCACCTCAAACAGTCGTCACGACAAGCTGGCAAAATATTGTTTCGATGATCGGCGGTGTGGCATCGCTCGCATCCGCTATCCCAGGAATTGGAAATGTTGCCGGTCTTATAGCAGATGGCTCCAAGATCGCTGCCATTTTTGGTGGCGCCACCACCGCTATCGGCGGAGCAGCCTCAATTGCCGCCGGAGGCGGACAAATTACGTCCAGTTCAACCAATAGTGCATTACCCAGCGCATTTGCCACCTTCTCTTCGACCATCGGTGATCTGGCGCAAAGTAACCTGCAAGGTCAGTTGAGTAGCGGCTTCGATGCCATGACCGATAGCATCACTTCGGACTGGGGACGCCTCTCGATCATCGGTCCGATGACTGTCGATTCCAACAATCTCGTCTTCTTCTCGCCGAATCAAGCGGCACAGAGCGTCGCCATTCAGACGCTTACCCAAGGAGCATCGCGCAGCTTCTACCTCGCCTTGCTGCCGAGCCTTGGCTATCGTATTGACTACTGGCAGGGCGTCGAACCTGCGGTCCAAATGGGCTATGGGAATAACAGCGGTTGTACCCCTTACTACCCTCAACCCATACCCGCGAACGTCAGCGTTTCCTTCCCGTCTCTGGGTGGAACTCCCCAGTACTTTTCACAAGACTACGACCTGTACGCTGTCGACTCATATGTGGTTGCGGGAGCTGTTACTGGAGAAGGGGGGAGCCACCCTCAAATCGCGACGATTGATCCGCAACTTGCGGCTTCGCTCTTCACGGCAAGCGGCTTGAACCTTCCCATTGAAGAGTTCGTCACTCCAAATGGACCCATGTCGGCCTCGTTTGATATAGCCTCCACCAAGGATCCTGGCGGTCACCAAAACGATACGATCTGCCTTCCAGGCGACGGCCTCAGCGTTGTCCAGTCGACCCAGACTCCAACCGTCACAACCCTATCTGCACCTCCGACAAGTGTTCTTGGTCAGGACCTCACCGTCTCAGCAAGTGTCACCTCCAACGCCAGCCCGGTCACGAAGGGCAGCATGTACTTCGTGCTCGACGGTACTTATCTGCCTGCGGTCCCAATGACGGCGCAGGGAACGGCAAGTATGACGATTCCCGGTGCATCAGTGGCCCTGGGAAACCACACCCTGCAGGCTGACTATTCGACAGTAGCTCCGTATGCTGCGTCCGAATCAAGTGTTGCGACAGTCTCGGTCTACGGGGCAGCTCCCGGCATCAACCTGTCGACCTCGGCGGCTAGCATGAACGTGAGCTACGGTTCGACCTCGTCTGCAATCACCCTGCAACTCACCTCGCTCGCTGGAATGGCCGGTACCGTCAATCTGAGTTGCACCGGTCTTCCCATCGGGATGACCTGCAACTTCAATCCCGCGCAGGTGAGCCTTCACGCAGGAGGCGTCAGCACAGCGTCGTTGACGATCACAGCAAACGCAGTAACGCTATCCTCTTTCTGGATTCCGGGGGTAGGTTTACTGATGCTTCCGCTCTTGTTTGTCCCCTTTAGAGGGATGCAGAACGGCAGACGTCATCTTCCGAGGATCGCAAGCATATTTGCTCTGTCGCTTCTTGGGACGCTGTACCTGTCCGGTTGCAGCGGCGGCGCTTCCCCCTCGTCGAACACCCTTAAGGAAGCAGGTACAAAAACAATCTCAATCAATGCCACGAGCGGGAACACTACCAGTACGATCCCCGTACAGGTAAACATCCAGTAAGGTCCGGTTATGTGATAGCCGAAATCGAATTTACTCACTGCACAGATCGAGGCCTCCGAGATGGAGGCCTTCTTTTTTTAAACTCAAAATGGCCTAAATGCATCTGAATGTTAGTGTCTTCATACGAGAGCAACCGATTGGAGTTAACCGTTTTGGAGCCAGGACTCGACAATTCTCTCCCTGATCCCAGCGAAGTCTCTTTTGATGCTGGTTTACACTTTGCTGCCTTGGTGAACGGCTCCAATGACCCAATGCTTAGTAAAGATCTGACCGGCAAAATCCTTAGCTGGAACCGTGCAGCGACGCGAGTATTCGGATACGAACCGAACGAGATCGTCGGTCAATCCATCTTGCGTCTTATACCTCCTGACTCCCATTATGTGGAGACTGAACTTCTCAGAAAATTGAAGACCGCCGAGGCGATCGAGCCTTACGAGACCAATTGGCTGCGAAAGGACGGACGAGATATTCCTGTCCTAGTCACTGTCTATCCAGTAACAGATGAGGCTGGTCAGGTGCTTGGAGCTTCGAAGCTGGTATGTGATCTGAGCGAGCGAAAGCAAGCCGATGAAAACCGGTTCAGGTTGGCCGCCATTGTGGACTCAGCCGATGACGCGATCATCAGCAAGAACCTAAATAGCATCATCAAAAGCTGGAATGAGGGAGCTCGCCGGATGTTCGGATACACTGCCGACGAAATTATCGGCAAATCGATCCTGCTACTCATCCCGGAAGAGCTGCAATACGAAGAGGACGAGATTCTGCGCAAACTGAGAGCCGGAGAACGTGTCGATCATTATGAGACGAGGCGCAAAAAGAAGAGCGGTGAAATCTTCGATGTTTCGGTCACGATCTCTCCAGTCAAAGACGAGAGCGGGCGAGTGATCGGGGCTTCGAAAATTGCTCGTGATATTTCGGACCGCAAGCGAATGGAAAGGATGTTGATGCAGTCGGAAAAGCTTGCCGCCACAGGTCGTATGGCTGCCGCGATCGCTCACGAGATTAACAATCCCCTCGAATCCGTGATCAACCTGGTCTTTCTGGCA
>Ga0206962_1267_pt1 | contig 13173 bp, 14 predicted proteins | sample Alteio_BWOrgHeat_27_FD_153241 | JGI IMG/M metagenome (GOLD analysis project Ga0206962, IMG submission 153241) | Enriched cells from forest soil in Barre Woods Harvard Forest LTER site, Petersham, Massachusetts, United States -... | ecosystem: Environmental > Terrestrial > Soil > Temperate forest >...
GTCTGTCCTTAAAACTGGTAAATAACCCATTTCAATTGAATAATTGATAGGTTGCTGGAATGAGTCTAAAACAACATTTTTTAACTCAACAAACCCAAAATTATCTCCAGGTTGATTCAAGATTAGTGCTTTTTCATTGATCTCAAAAGCATTCGTCTTTTTGCATGACTGAATAAATGCTAAATTCAAGAGCAAGGAAAGAAATAGCCCAATTTTGAAATTATTTGCATTCATCATTCAGTTTTTTAGAAGGGGCGACCTTTACCCTATCATATCTACAATTTAAACATTCTCATGAATGCAAATTAGCCATTTCAATCGTATCTACAAATCTGGCGGTCTAAGGCCGCTGCATTCTTCGCGCTTCAAGGGATCACTTCGTTATATACTTGTCGAGAGCCTGGGTTATAACTTAGCCCAAGCTTAGGTATTTTCCCATAAAACCTTATATTTGTTCACCAGCACAAACACACGGATTCTCACATAGCATGCTCAAAACCCTGACTTTATTTTTGTTTTTGGCGCTCCCATGGCGGGCTTCCTGCCACGAAAGCCCTGTTGAAATCCTTTTTATAGGCAATAGTTTCATTCATTCTTATGGTATGCACGGCATTGTGTTCAAGCTGGCAGAGGCTGCGGGCATCCCTATGGATGCCACCTTGCACTACTCAGAGGGCAAGTCGGTCAACTACTTTATCCATGATACCGCCTGCTGGAACAGGATCCGGTCCAGACAATGGGATTTTATTGTGATACAGGACAACCAGCGGTTTTACTATGATTCCTTGGGTAAGTTTGATTCGTTGGGATATCCATCTCCCATTCTTGCGAACAATCTCAAATTTCAGGATAGCATCAAAAAATTGATCCCTTGTGTCCAGATCGTTTATCTCGCCGGATGGGAGCAGGAAGGTGGCATACCCGCCAGGTTCCCTGGTGACAATACCAAAAAAATGCTCAAACGCCTGCTGGCCAATTATCATTATATGAACAATTTGCCCGGTGTCCACAATATCATAGCCCCTGTGGGTGTGGCCTGGTTATCTGCGATAGAACATATCCCCTACTTGGTAAAAAAACCATTTAACCGCAACTTTTTGTACGATTCTGATGGCAGGCACCCGGGTTGGGCTGGGAGCTATATGGCAGCCTGCGTGGTGTTTTCCACCATATTCCACCAATCTACTTTGCCGCTCACCAATTCGTCTCCGTTCTATAAGATAAGGTTGGATACGATGCTGAAGACCTGCGCATGGGCAGCGGTGCTTGACAGTTTTTCCTATTCGAACCTAATGAAAAACACCCCGCAAGTATGGATAACCAACAGCACGGTTTTCACCACCAAGGATTATAGTTCCTATCAATGGTTCGAGGACAAGAAACTGATCACGGGCGCCAATACGTACAAATACGATATCCGCAACAAGGAGTCAACCTATTGGGTGCTGGCGAAGGACAAGCATGGCTGCCCGAGCAGGTCGTTCCCGGGCAAAATGCCCTGATCCTGCCCGGCATATACCCATCTTACCGAACTATCTCTCCCATTTGTCCTATATTTGCCCCGGATTTCCGCGTACCATAACTGCTTCATGAAAATACAATACGTCAACGAAAACCTCCTTCCGGGCCATATCGGTTATTTTTTCGTGGTATTGTCCTTTGGCGGGGCATTACTCAGCCTTATCGCCTATCTGTTCCATCTTAGAAAACAGGACGACCTGTCTTGGAAATACTATGCCCGGACAGCCTTTCTGATCCACGGCATTGGGGTATTGGGCATATTCGTCACCCTGTTTTACATGATCCATAGCCATATGTTCCAGTACAATTATGTCTGGAGCCATTCTTCCAAAGAGCTGCCGAGTTATTATATGATCGCCTGTTTTTGGGAAGGACAGGAAGGCAGTTTTCTGCTTTGGACCTTTTGGCAATTTATATTGGGTGGCATCCTTATTTTCACGGCCAAAAAATGGGAAGCCCCCGTCATGGTGATCATGACCCTATCCGGGGTGATGCTCGCATCCATGCTCTTGGGCCTGCCTGTACCTTTTTTGGGGGCGCATTCCAATATCGGCAGCAACCCTTTTACCTTGTTGCGACAGGCATTTGCTGACCAGGGATTGCCCCTGTTCAGTGCCGTGGAAATGCCCAACAAAATAGTGACCGTAGTGAACGGGATCACCACTGTGGACTATACCCACATGTTGGTGGACGGCCGCGGGCTGAACGCTTTGTTGCAAAACTATTGGATGGTGATACACCCTCCTGTATTGTTCTTGGGTTTTGCGTCAACCATTGTGCCATTCGCTTTTGCCATGGGCAGTTTGTTCAATAAAGACTACACCGGCTGGGTTCGGCCCGCATTGCCCTGGGCCGTGTTTGGTGGCATGGTGCTGGGTATTGGTATCCTCATGGGGGGTGCCTGGGCCTACGAAGCCTTGAGTTTTGGGGGCTTCTGGGCATGGGATCCGGTGGAAAACGGCATTTTGGTGCCTTGGCTGGTATTTATGGCGGGCTTGCACTGCTTACAGATATATAGGGCACGCAAAACCTCCCTCAATGGTTCGTATATCTTTATCATCCTCACCTATTTGCTTATCCTGTACTCTACCTTCCTTACCCGGAGCGGGGTTTTGGGCGATTCATCAGTGCATTCCTTCACGGATCTTGGTTTGTCTGGGCAGTTGCTGATATTCATGTTCCTTTTTATTTTGCTGGCCTTGTTTTTTATGATCTATCGTTGGCGGCAGATCCCAAGTTCGGGAAAAGAAGAAAACACTTCTTCCCGGGAATTTTGGATGTTTATCGGGGCATTGATCTTATCCTTGTCTGCCCTTCATATCATTTCCATTACCTCCATCCCTGTCATCAACAAGCTGGATGGATTGTTCAACGGATGGTTTGGCTGGCACCTGAAAACCAATATCGCCCCTCCTACCGATGCTCCCAAGACCTATCATACCCTGCAGATACCCTTTGCCATAGTGATTGCCATACTTACCGGATTGGGACAGTTCTTGAGATATCATTCTACCAAGGGAAAATTCTTTGTAAAAAAACTACTTATTTCCCTGGGCATCGCGTTGGTGATTGCCATTGTGATGATGGTGGCCGGGCACCTGTATGAAAACTGGGAATATATCCTGTTATTGTTCGCAGCCTCCTTTGCCATAGCTGGTAATGCGGAGATTTTTGTGGACATGATCCGCAAAAGGACGGGCAAGCTCACTGGGCCTGCCATTGCCCATATTGGCCTGGGGATGATCCTCATAGGTGCGCTTATCGCCAATGCAAAAAAAGAAACCATTTCCATAAATACAGAAGGGCTGAGTGTGGATGCGCTGGAAAAAGCCACCGCCAAGGAACAGCATGAAAACAAGGTGCTTTTCAAGGATTTCCCAGAAAAAATGAATGGCTATACCGTCACTTATTTGGGTGATAGTACGGAAGCCAACCATATATATTTCAAGGTCAACTACAAGAAGATAGATTCTGCCACCAACAAGATCAAAGAGGATTTCAACTTGTATCCTGATATTATCTATCAGCGCAAAGGGGACCAGAACATGTCTTTCGCTCCGAGTTCGAAGCACTACCTGAGCAAGGACATTTTCACGCATATCACCTCGGCATCTGGGTCTGATACTACCTTTAACATTTTCCCGACCAGGCCTGATAGTTTGAAATTCAATGTTGAAAAAGGACAGACCTTCAAGGCAGATAGTTTTATGGTGACCGTGGAAGATATTGTCCCGGAAAGTGCCAAAAATGGGGAAGAAAACCTGTTCAGAGTAGTAATGAAACTTAGGGTGACCGATGGCTACAGCACCTTGCATGCCTCGCCTATATTTATCATCCAAGGCAATCAAATCCTGCATGAAGATGCGATTATCCGCGAATTTGGGCTTGGGTTTGTCTATAATTCGGTGAACCCCGTCACCAAGACCCATGAACTGGTTATCCTAAAAGGCCGCCGTCCTGAGAGGCCGTATATCACCCTGAAAGCCATTATTTTCCCATGGATCAACCTGCTTTGGTTTGGCTCGGTAGTGATGGTCATTGGGTTCATGATTGCATTGGTGAAAAGGATCAGGGAATATAAAACCGTGTAAATGATGCCTATCCGAAGCGCAATACTGTTGGGCAGCGGTAATGTGGCGACACATCTGGGAGAGGTATTGCTGCAAAAAGGGATCAAAATACTTCAGGTCTATTCGCTACATGAAAACCACGCCCAAGAACTTGCCGAAAAAACAGGTAGCGAAGCGATATCTGATATCACTAAAATAAATACAAGCGCTGATATCTATATCATTTGTGTAAAGGACGATGCCATTTCTGAAATTGATTTGGTATTGCGGTTGCCGGGCAAATTGGTGGTACATACCTCTGGATCTGCTGATTTGCAGACCATAACCCATATTTCCGAAAAAACGGGTGTTTTATATCCTTTGCAGACGTTTACCAAAAACAGAAATGTGCATTGGCCATCCATTCCGATATGCATAGAAGGCTCGGATGGGCAAACAACCCAAGACCTTCTAGAATTTGCGGGATTGATTTCGCCCCATGTGCATGAAATCGAGACAGCCACAAGACGCAAACTACATTTAGCGGCTGTATTTGCCAATAACTTCACCAATTATTTATTGAGCAATGCAAAAGAAATAGTGGGAGACAAAATCCCGTTTTCGCTGTTAAAACCCTTGGTGCTTGAAACGGTGGAAAAGGCTTTTGAGACCGATCCGGCCCAAGTGCAGACGGGGCCAGCGGCGCGTGGCGACCACAAAACGATAGAAACACATTTGGCCTTGTTGCAAGACAACCCTGCCGCCAAAGAACTGTATGATGTGATTACTAAGTTATTGCTCCAAAAATACGGGCAACTACCGCATTAGCATAAGCTTCCCAGTCTCCATCCCGCTTTTCGAATCTATTCTTACCAAATATACCCCCGTTGGGCAATCAGTCAAATCTATTTCAGAAGGCATTTCAGTAGCATACGTATAATACCTGACCCTTTTGCCGGCAATATTGCATATTTCGATACTGTTTACGGAGCCCATATTTGATGTTTTTATCGAAAACCGACCAGAGCTAGGGTTTGGGAAAATTGAAGCTATAGGCATTATATCAGGCATTTCGATCCCGGCACTATGCAGGGTTAAGTTGGCATCATCCACCAGCACATGGCCTGGCCTGAGTGAAGTAGCCCCTGACTTGATCTGTATGGTGATGGAAGCTGAATCAGGTACGGTAACGCTATCCACATAGATTAAAGGGATTTCCACGTAAGTGTATGCTTTTACATATCCAATGGGAAATTTCCAAACCGCGCCACCCAGCGAATCATGTACGCCGGTGCCAGTATTTTGTTTGGATAAGCCAACGGCCACCGCCCCTGAATCGACATTGTTCAGGCTATCAGAATAATAGAAGGTAAAGAATTTTGGACGGTTTGAAATAGCAAACTTGCACACGATAAATCCAGGCCAAATTTTGCCAGTAGCGGTATCGGGAGCTATCCTTACCGCATATTTCCCAGAATGGCTATAGAGATCTTGCGATACGGTTTTGGTATTCAAACCGTTGAAATGCCAAAGCAGGTCAGAACTCGGCCAAGCATCAGGGGTAGAAAAATTGCCCAAATTATCCCAGGTTTCATAGCTCGCGTTGGGTATGGTGAGCCCTTGGGCACGCACAAACATGGTGCAAATGCCCAAGGCAATAATGGTTAACCCGATCTGTTTTTTCATGTCCCTCTGTTTTGCGTACTAAATTAGATTAAATATTGAATGGAAAGTTAAATGGAGGAATTGGATTTTGTTTTTAATGCATTCTATCGCCTCTTACCTCAAGGTTGGCTACAATATTTGCTTCGGCCAGCAATATGTCTTTCCATCTTGCTTCGGCCTTATCCTCACCAGAAATAGCAGAAGCTAGATCCAGAAATAAGCGATAATGGCCAGCTTCAGCCACCATCAAGTCATGGTAAAATGGGCGTAGGCTTTCATCTGATATATGAAGGGACAACAAGCGGAACCGTTCGCAACTTCGGGCCTCTATCATGGCGCAGAGGAGAAGTTGGTCGAGGAGTGCTTCTTCACGGGTTACCCCTTTCCGGATGAGTTTGTGCAACTCGTTCACATAATCGTCCTTTCTAGGGTATTTTAGTGCCAGCCCCCGTTTTTTCATCTCTTTCAGTACCATCTTGAAATGCCCCCATTCTTCCGTGACAATGGGGCTCAATTTGTCTAAAATCAATTGATTTTCAGGAAAACGTATAATGATTGAAATACAGGTGGATGCCGCCTTTTGCTCGCAGTAGGCATGGTCAGTCAATATATCTTCTATGCTTTGCTCAGCAAGGTTTACCCATCTGGGGTCAGTGGGCAGTTGCAACCCGAGGACTCGTTTATCTGCAACCATCAGTTCACAAAACGGGACAATATAAGAGCAATTTGTTCCAGGTACATGGCATCCGTTTCATCAAAGGCCGACTTGGATTCACTGTCTACATCCAAAACAAAAGCCACTTTGCCATTCTTGAACCCCGGAACCACGATTTCGGATGCGGTTTCGGCATGGCAAGCGATATAACCGGGGAATAGCGATACATCTTCCACGATTTGTGTTTTGGCTTCGGAGGCTGCCGTTCCGCACACTCCCCTGCCCCATTGTATCACCGTGCAAGCGGGCAAGCCCTGAAACGATCCCAAGCCAAGGGTTTGGCCATTTTTGATATACAGCCCTACCCAAAACAGATCCAATTGCTGCTTCATTAGCCCCAAGATATTACCGATATTCCCGGCATCGGGGATCTCAGGCACTATCAGGCTTTCTATCTGTTTCACAAGAAGTTCGTAGGTTTCCTTTTTGCTGGCCTTTTTAAGAGAGATGAAAGTTTGGGTCATTTTGAGCGGATGAATACCGCAAAGTTAATGGTTTATTTGCTTCTGCTCTTCTTCCAGACATGCAACAGTTTACCCAATATGACCACTATTAAAGCGATACCCAAAAAAGCCCACCAGTTCCAAAAATACATATGTGTTTATTAATTAGCGGGATAACAGGATCAGGAGGTTTTTGTTTCAAAACACCTATCCTTTAAACGGAATATCGCATTTACACCATACCGAAAGCCTGAGAAAACTCCTCTCTATTTCTCTACGGTCGGGTTATTGGCCTTGTATTTTGAAGGGCATTTCATCAGGATTTGTTTGGCCTGAAAAGTGCTGCCTTCATAAGAACCAATGACCACCACTTTTTCAGAATGCAGGAAATCAGGAGGCATATTGTCATGGAGCACGACAGGAATGGATACCCCGGTAGTATCTTTCATGGTAAAAGCAAAATAATTGGGATCCTTTTTGGCGTCATAGGTATAGCCTGCAGTTTTGTCCCAGTACCCTATGACATGATATTGCTTGCCAGGGTTGGAAGTGGCTTCAGAAAACGCAGCATAAGTCGGAGATTGGCCCAATACGGTAATGAGCACACCAATGCAAATCGCCACAAGCACCAAACCGATGATATAAGTCTTTTTCATTTCTTGTCTTGGATAAGTTTTTCCAGTTTATTCAGCTTACTGTTTAACGCAATAAGGTATGCAACAATTCCAATAAAAATAAGGGTCAATACCCCCACCACCACATATATCTTGCCATTGGATCGCATAAAATCGGCCATGGCTGGTTGTGAAGCTGTCCCTTGGGCTTTTAATATAGTTCCCAAGAACAGGATGGATATAGTGGCCAAAACAGGTTTATTCAGTTTCAAGTACTTCATTTTCTAGTTTTTTAATGCGGACACGGATATCAGCTATCCACAGCCCAAGACAGGTCCAACCAATAATTGCTGGATAGAACACCAAGCGCATGGTATTGTCAAGATCATAGGGTTTAAAGCCAGGGTTACCGCCATTGCCCGGATGCAGGGAATCTTTTATCCTTGGCAAAATGAATATCAATGGGATGATGGATGCGGCTGCGAATATATTGTACACTGATGATACCTTGGCCTTTGTTTTATCATCCTGTATAGAGCCCCTGAGGATGATATATGCGAAGTACTCCAAGCACATGACCGCTGCTCCGTTGAGTTTAGGATCGCTGAATTCCCACCAGGTATCCCAGGTAAACCGTGCCCAAAGCATACCGGTAAGCAACCCACAAACTGCAAAAAGAAGTCCCGTATTGATATACTCCACGGCCAGGATATCATATTTTTCTTCCTCTTTGTACAGGTACATGATGCTGTTGTAAACAGATACCCCGAACAAGGCCATCATGCAGAACCACATGGGTACGTGAAAGAAAAGGTTTCGGATGGTTTCGTTGAGGATATCGCGTGGGGGCACTTTAATGAGGAACCCCACTATAATGGTGTATAACAGCAGGATGACTGCGGAAATACGTACGATCCTAATATATTGCCGTTTCAAAAAATTATTCTCTTTTAATCCCTCCAAAGGTACGGAAAGAGCATATACGATACCACAATAACGATAAGGTTTATGCAACAGAGACCTATCAACTCCCTGGAACCGATATCCATGCTGATATGCGAAATAGCCAAGGAAGCTGCGCGTCGCGAAAGTTTGATAAGCAACAACAATTGTGGGATGATGACGGGGAAACTCAAGATGGTCATCAATGTTGCACTGCCCCTGGCTTTGGACGCGATGGCCGATACCATAGTAAACACACCGGCCAAGCCCACACTACCCAACAACATAATGAGCAGGAAATTCCAAGTCTGATCTACGGCAGGCCCAAAAAACACATTGAACCCCACAAAAGCCAGCAGGGAAATAATGCCGATAAGGATGCAGTTGTAGAGGAGCTTAGCCAAAATAATATCCTGCGGGCTGCTGATACTATAATAATATAACAATCTCCCCTTCCCTTCCTGGATAAAGCTTTTTGCCCCAGCATTGACAGAAGCAAACAGGATTACAATCCAATACAAGGTGATCCATGCCTCGGCACTTACCTTTTCAAAACCGATCAATATGATATATAGTGTCGAAAAAACGTAGAGCAAAATACCGTTAAGCGCAAATTTCTGCCTAAGCTCCAACACCACTTCTTTTTTGAGAAGTTCATATATAAGTCTGGGTGTCATGTTGGTTAGGTATCTTTTGCGATACGCTATTATTCCTTGCTGCCTAAAGGTAAAGTAAAATAAAAGGTAGTTCCATCACCAGGTTTCGATTCAAACCAAATATGGCCGCCATGCAGTTCTATGATTTTCTTGCAATTGGCCAACCCTATACCCGTTCCCTCATAGGCTTCATTGTTGTTCAGGCGTTGAAAAATAACAAAGACGATGTCTTTATACTTTTCGTCTATGCCTATTCCGTTGTCTTTAATAGAAAACAAGTATTCTTTCTCCCCCAATGGCTGGGCTTTGATCTCAATTTTTGGATCCTCTTTCCCTTTAAATTTTATAGCATTCTGTATCAGGTTCTGCAATGCTTGTATCAACAATATTTTAACCCCAGAAACATGCTTCGGTAGGTTTTCTGCTATTATTTGGGCTTTGCTTTCTTGGATCATAACGCTGAGGTTGCCCTTTGCCGATTCAATCAATTCCTCGGTATTCAGGTCTATGAACACATGCTTATCCCTACCGATCCTGGCGTATTCCAGTAGGCTGTTGATGAGCTTGTACATCTTTTGCACCCCTTCCACGATAAACTTAATGGCCATTTCCGACTCTTGGTCCACTTGCCCCTGGTATTTGCTGGCAATGACCTGACTGTATATGGATACCATTCGCAATGGCTCTTTTAGGTCATGGGAGGATATCCAAGCAAACTGTTCCAGGTCTTCATTGCTTTGCTTCAACAGGTTGATGGTATGTTCCAGGGATGCCGTCATTTTGTTTATGGACTCACTCAGCTCGCGCAACTCATCATTGGAGGAATCATCTATCCGGTAACTATAGTCCCCATTGGCAATTTTTTGCGTTGCCGAGCCAATGGATGCAATCCTTTTCCGGATATTGCTGGACACAATCACTAGTGTTACAATACCTATTATTATGGAAGTAATCAGCAACCCTATGGAAATAATATCACCAAGATCGCGGGATACCACAAGCTCTCTCTGTCTGGATTTTTGAAGGTTGTGCTCAGAATTCTCAAAATCAGTGACCATGCCTTTCAAAGCCACTATTTTTTTTGACCTTGACTTGATCATTCTTTTGGAAATATTCTCGAGCGCCATTTCCTTTCCATTCTCCCTACAATCCTCTCTGTAATTGGTTATAGCAGTGGACCATGAATGGATCCACGAATTAAAAGAATCTTTCACCGATGCCAATTTTGCGGTTTGTTCCGGATTATCAGCGACTTCGGTTTTTAGGAGATTCAAAAAACTATCTGCCGATAATTTGATTCGCTGATAGGGTTCCAGGAAAAAATCATCATTCGTAATAAGAAAGCCCCGCATGCCACTCTGTACCTCCACAATGGATTTTTGGAGCTCGGCAGTGTTTTTCAAGACCTCTTCGCTATGTGCAGACCATTTGGATAGGTCCCTGATGTTTTTGTTCTGAAAATAGTTCACGACAAGCACACCTGAAAAAAGCATCAGGATGAACAAGAAACCTATGATTATTTGTCGCGATATTTTCATAGCCTTGTAAAACTAGGTATAAACCTTAAACTTATCAACTTTTTAATTTTTTCGGGAAATCAAAGAACAAGAATTTGCCACATTGTTCTTTGATTTCTTCCCATGCATCAATTTGCAATTCTATAGCCACAATGCTACAAGTGGGGATATTTTCATAGGGAAATTCGGTCAGAGATGCTGCAAGCAATTGCAAACCAGGGTTATGGCCAATGATCATAGCAGAAAGTGAATGGTCATCCAGCTTTTTCAAGACATCTACCAGGTCTTCACGCCATGCCTCATATATTTTTTCTTCTACCTGTATCTTGTTCAGCGGGTATCCCAAATGGTCTGCCAGCAACCTGGCGGTTGCCAATGCACGATTTGCCGGGCTGCTGACCATTATGTCTGGCACCAAACCTGAGTTTTTCAAATGCTCGCCCATTATTGCGGCATCCAACCTTCCCCTCATGTTCAAAGGTCTCTCAAAATCAGGCAGTTCAGGAATATCCCGGTCAGATTTTGCATGCCTTACGATATATAGCTTCTTCATGGTTACAGTAACGTTCTGTTTGGATTTATTGTGTTACATACTATAAAATATGCAGGTAATTTATTAAACATTGAACCTAAAATGCATCACATCACCATCTTTCACCACATACTCTTTGCCTTCCACATTCAGTTTCCCGGCTTCTCTGCATGCGGCTTCGGATGCGTATTGAATAAAGTCATCATAGCCAATGACTTCTGCCCTGATAAACCCTTTTTCAAAATCAGTATGTATCACTCCGGCAGCTTGCGGGGCCTTGTCTCCTCTATGTATTGGCCAGGCCCTCACTTCCTTTTCTCCTGCGGTGAAGTAGGTAATGAGGTTGAGCAACTTGTAAGCAGAACGAATAAGGCGGTTGATGCCCGGTTCGGTGAGCCCATACATGGCCAGATAATCCATCCGCTCTGCATGCTCGGTCAACTCGGCAATTTCTGATTCTATTTTGGCACTGATGATCAATATCTCGGCGTTTTCTTCTTTCACCGCCTCCATCAGCTTTTGGGTATATGCGTTTCCGGTAAGCACTGCTTCTTCTTCCACATTGGCCAAATACAAAACGGGTTTTATGGTAAGCAAGTGCAGGTCGGCGATTTCGTCCTTTTCATTGTCAGATAGTTCCAGGCTACGTACGGGCTTCCCTTGTTCCAGGTGCAGTTTCACTTTCTGCAATACCTCGTAGGTGACTTGAATCTTTTTATCAATTTTTGCCTGTTTTTCCACCTTTTGGATGCGCTTGTCAATGCTCTCTAGATCTTTGAGTTCCAATTCAAAATCAATGATTTCCTTGTCCCTGACAGGGTCCACACTCCCATCCACATGCACCACGTTATCATCAGTAAAACAGCGAACCACATGTATAATGGCATCGGTATCTCGAATGTTCCCCAAGAATTGGTTTCCCAAGCCTTCGCCTTTTGAGGCACCTTTTACCAAGCCGGCAATATCCACGATCTCAATGGTATTGGGCACCACGTTTTGAGGCTTTACGATTTTTGACAGCGCTTCCAGCCTAGGATCTGGCACCGTGATAACGCCTACATTGGGTTCTATGGTACAAAAAGGGAAATTGGCTGCCTGGGCTTTGGCATTGGATAAAGAGTTGAAAAGGGTTGATTTGCCCACATTTGGCAGGCCTACTATACCACATTGTAATGCCACTTATTGTCTTTTTTAATTTTGGTGCAAAGGTAGGTAACAGAGGGGAGTTAAATGTTGTGGTTCCTCAAATATACCCTAATAACTGCGATTGTACCATTTAGGTTTTCTGATGGATATCACTAAGAGTACTTGCCAAAAATCTCAGATGCCAATTCTCTTGCTTTATTAAGCTTATCGTTGTCAATCCCTGTTTCCACCCCTTTTTGCCTGAAAAATTCCATCATGAAGCCTGTGGATATATTGCCAACCAGGTCGTCTTCTGCCATGGGGCATCCACCATAGCCGAGCATCGCCATATCAAACCTTTGACAACCAGCATCCCAAGCCGCTTCAATTTTTGCATGTTGCTCTTCGGGTCGGGCATGAAAATGTGCACCGATTTCCAAATGCGGATAAGTTTCAGAAACTGTCTTGAACACCCCTGAAATATCCTTGGGGTCAGCCGTGCCTACTGTGTCTGCCAAGCTAAAAATCTTGATGCCTTCTTTTGAAAGTTTTTCCATCCATTCATTCACTATTTCAGGGTTCCAGGCATCGCCATACGGGTTGCCAAAACCCATGGAAAAATACACCACCAGGCTTTTAACGTTTTTTAAGCAAACTTCCTGTATGCGTTTCAGGTCGTCATAAGCAGCTTCAATGCTGCGGTTTGTATTGCGCTGTTGGAATGTTTCGGACAGTGAAAAGGGATAGCCGAGGAAAGAAATTTTCTCGAATCCTGCCGCTTCTTCGGCACCGCGAACATTTGCCACAATGGCAAGCAACTTTGTTTTATCAGCCTCAACATTAAGTTTATCAAGCACTTCAACCGTATCGCGAAGTTGGGGGATCGCCTTTGCT
>Ga0206962_1268_pt1 | contig 13158 bp, 12 predicted proteins | sample Alteio_BWOrgHeat_27_FD_153241 | JGI IMG/M metagenome (GOLD analysis project Ga0206962, IMG submission 153241) | Enriched cells from forest soil in Barre Woods Harvard Forest LTER site, Petersham, Massachusetts, United States -... | ecosystem: Environmental > Terrestrial > Soil > Temperate forest >...
TGCGGCACCGTCATAGCTTTTGGTGTTCATCCATAGCTGTCCGATACGTAGCTGGGCCAGCAGGTATTTGGGGTCAGCCGTTACCAGGTCCCTGTATAGTTTCAGGCCTGTGGTGCTTTCCCCATTCAGTCGGTTGGCATCTGCCAGGGCTATCGTGTTGCGTGGGTTTTTCTTGTCCATTTCCACGGCTTTGGTGGCTAGGTTCAGTGCATAGGTGCCATCTTTCCCGTCCTGTTCCATCCATATCGCATCCACTATTTGCTGCATCACATAGGCATCCTTGTTGTTGGAAAGACTGAGCGCCTTGTCAAAATCCTGCCTTGCTGCGTCATAGTTTTTTGGGCGCAGTTCCAAAAGGCCCAGGCCGATATAGTTCAGCGGTTCTGATGCATTGATCTGTATGCCCTTGTTGAAAAGGTATTTGGCAGAATCCAATTGAAAATTATGGTATGCAATGATGCCCAAATGATAGTAAACCACCGCATTGGAGGGTTCTTTGGCCAAGATATTGGCATAGATGGATTTTGCATTCTCATACTTTGACAGCTCTTCGGCCTGCATCCCTTCTTTTAGGGTCTGGGCATGGGCTTGGCCCATGATACCCATGGCAATGGCAATAGTGAGCAGCGTGGCCCGGTAACCTGATCTTTTTAGCAATTTCATATTCTACTTCGCTTCGTTGTTATGATGTTCTTTATTGTGGTAACACTTCTTTTTTCGATTGCATCAGCCTGGTTTGCATGGTAGCTGGTACCAGCCCGGTATAATAGGCCCGTAGCTGTCCTTTGTCACTGGCAATGAAATCAATGAATCCGGAACCCAACCCGTTGAAAAATTCGGGGGTAATGGCATAGACTTCGCGGGTAAGGGGATAGTATTTTGTTTTGATCCAGGCCTGGAATGGTGGGTAATACGATTGTTCGGTGCCTTTGGCCGTATCGGGTGGGTTCAACGATACCACTTTCACCCGTTTCATAAAGGCATTGGGCATGGAATCGTCATTGGCAATCCAGCTCACCCCGATCACCCCCAGGGCATTGGGGTTCTGCTCCACATAGTTGATCACTTCCTGGTTGGTATGCACGGCCGAGAAATAATCCGGCAACTGTTGGCCCGCAGCCACATGGAATTTGGCTTTCATGTATTCCAAGGTACTGGAACCCGGGTTATCAAATACCAACTGGAAATGTGCAAACTTGCCTTTCAACTGTATTTTGCCGTTCATGATACTGTCCAACGTTGCCATGGTCATTACAGTATCGGAATACTTTTTGTTACGGATCAAGGCAATGGCATCGTATGCGATCTTCACGATCTTCACGCCATGTTTTTTATCCGTGTACATTTTTTGCTCGGCCTCGGTCAGCGTCCTGGGTATGATGATCATGCGTGCCGTATCGTTCCACATGTCTTTCAGTGCCTCGGCTTCAGAGGTGTACGTAGCATCCAGGGTCGTCTTCGTGTATAGTTGCATGAAGGTTTTGACCTCTGCATCCCCCAAGGGTTTCAATGATTCATCTATGCTTACTTTGATATGCCCGGATACAGGGGTATCTGGGTTTTGGGTGCCGGGGGTGGGTTCGGTGCAAGCTGAAAGCAACAACACCGTGCCGCCCAGCCATAATCGGAGTTTATTCAATGTCATCTTTCTTGCGGGTTTTCGTCGTCATTATCATCCTGTATGTCCGGAACAAAGCATAGCCTACGAATAGTATGCCAAGTATCATTGCCTTTTTTGTGTCCATGGCAAAATACCCGGGCTTGATCAACAGAACAAGCCCGAGGCATAATGATATGAATATCACCAGGTATCCTATAAAGCGGAATGGATTTAGCAAAACCTGTTCTTTATCTTCAATTGTTTATCACCATCTTCACTGACACATATCGGATCACTGGCACGGGTTCCCCGTTCATTTTGCCGGGTTTCCATTTGGGCATGTGTTCCAGTACGCGTATGGCCTCATCGTCACATCCACCCCCAATGCCCTTCAACAAGGCAATATCTACCACATGGCCATGTTCATCAATTTTCAGGGATAACTGTATAGTGCCCTGAATGCCATTTTCAACCGCAAAAATAGGATATTTAATGTTGCTTTTCAGATAATTTTCATAGGCCAGATCGCCCCCTGGAAATTCCGCTGCCTCATCAGGAATGGTGATAAAGTGTTTTTCCGGGATTTTTATTTTTCTGTTCCCATCAGGGAAACCAGCTAGGTCATCCCCAAAACCATTATTGTCTGATAGCAAGCCGGCAATGCCCGTGGTGCTTCCTATAATGCCCGGCATAGTATCCAACGGTTCGGCGGTATTGGTGATCCTGTACCTGCCAGCGAATCTTCCCTTTTGGACCTGTTTTTTTGGGTGGACAAGCACCAGATCTTTATGTATTCTGATGATGTTGATCCCGGAATCGGTATCATTTTTAGGATAAGCGATCACGAAATGTTTGATGGGATTCGGCAGTTTTCCCAGCCCGATCAACAGGGCTATAAAAAAAGACACCGTGACCAAGAAGGCCACGGTGAGTCTTTTATCATAGTTCCGGCGCAGTTCATAGGCGCCATATCCTTTGTTCTTGTTGCGGAACAGCAAATCATCCAGGTTTGCGGGTTCCATTGCTTTTTGTGCGACCATATAGTTTATTTTTAAAGGTTAACAATACTTGCTTACCTACCGCACTGCGCGATAGGCACCTTTATTTTAGCTATATGTCCTCGTACAAAAGGGCTGTTCAGACCCTAGTGCACCACAAATTTTACTGGTATTACAAATCTTACCGAAACTGCCTGATGGTTCATCCTGCCTGGTTTCCATGGAGGCATACTACTAATTACCCTTACGGCTTCATCTCCACAACCATAACCCACTGGGTCTTTCTTGACTTTTACATCAGTCACTTGGCCGTCTTTTCCAACAGTCAATGAAATATATACCGTACCCTGAACTCCTGCATCTATTGCCTGAGCGGGAAATTTGATATGTTCGCTCAAAAATTTATTATAGCCCTCCTGTCCTCCTGGTGGTTCAGGTTGCTCATCCACTGCTTCATAGATTTTATCAGGCTCGGGTTGCTTTACCACTTTTTGCTCTTGAGCAGGTGGATCAAATGCTACTGGGCCAGTGCCTTTGTCATTATTGTTTGTCTCAGGCGTTTTTTCTATTTTCTTGATATCCGCAATAGTATCCATCACCTTTTCTTTCACAACCTTAGGTTTGGTAAATACCAGTTTTTCCGGTGGCTTTGGAGGTGGAATCTTGGGTGGTGGTGGTGGGTTTTCCAAAGGAGGCGGAGCTTTGAGCTTGTTTACTTTGGTTACAACTACCACGTCTTTATCAACTATAGTTGCCTTGCTAAAAAGTTTTTCGATTTCGGGGTATAGCAACACCAAAACCACAAAAGATACTGCAATAAGCATGGACAGGCTTACCCTATCCCGGTATTTTTTACGGATATCGTATGCCCCATAAGCCTTGTTCCGGTTCTCGAAGATTATATCGTCAAGGTCAGACCTTAAAATTTGTTTTGCATCCATTGATTAATCTGTCTTTTTAATGGGCTTGCGCGCTTATTAGTTCTATTTCCTTGGGGGAAATGTCCACCAAGGCATAGCTTCTTGAATCTGTGATCCTCATGATGTCAAATATGTTCACCACATTCTTGTACTTGGAATCAGGTGTCGCTTTGATAAGTACCATGAACTGTTTGTTGTTCTTGTACTCAGGCAACAACAGGGTTTTTTGAATTCCGTCTGCCGCATAATTTGTAGATTCCACATGTATCGGCTCCGTTGATTTCGGGTCATCGTTCCCAAAATAATAAAAAAGCCTGTCATTGGGACCTATTATAAGGTTCATTACATTGTGCTCATTGATGACCGGAGGGGGTTTTGTGGGATCCGGCTTGTCCGGCATCATGATCTCCATAGTTTTTGGCTTGCTGAACGATGTGGTAAGCATGAAAAACGTGAGGAGCAGGAATGCAAGGTCAACCATCGGGGTCATATCAATATGCGTGGAAGATTTCTTGCCTTTGGGCTTACCGCCTTTGTGCTTGCCTCCGCCACCGCCTCCTTGAGGAACTTCTGCCATTATCTTGTTTTGTTAGTTCTTTTAAATGAATCGTTATATACCGGCCTTCATGGTTGTCAACAGGTTGAACCTCGTGATTTCATTTGGTTTATCCTGAATGATCTTCAATACCTGGCTGATGGTTTTAAAATCAGTGTCCCGGTCTCCTTTTATGGTAATGCGAAGGCTGGGATCAGCTTCACGAGCATATAATAGATAATTGGAAAGCTGACCGCTGGCAGAATCCAATGGGATACCAGGTTGCTGGTAGGCTTTGCGCTCTGCCGTTCCCATATCAATCAGGCTTTTTAGCCCGGTCATCGGCACTCCAAAAGCACCCATGTTGGAAAACGTAGCGATCTCATCATCCGACAAATTCAACTTGAAATCCTTGCTCAGGGTCTCTGCCCAACGTTGCCTACTGAATTTTCCATCCATGTCAATGAACGTCCTCGCGTCTTTAGAAACAGTAATGGTCAATGACAATGGCTTGGGAATATTGGCCGATGATGGTGGAATATCCACGGGTACAGGGTCTTCGGGCCTGAACTTTGTGGTAAGCATAAAGAAGGTCACCAGAAGGAATGCCAAGTCCACCATGGGTGTCATGTCAAGCCTCGGGGTACTTCTTTTTGGTTTTATTATTGCCATATATCTATATGCTATTTATAGGTTTAGGCTTGTTTCGCAGCTTTCAGCGATTTCCTGTAGTGTACGTCAAAGTTCTGGGCAATGGTGAACCCGCCTTCGTCAATACGATAGGTAAGGGCATCAATGCTGGAAGTAAAGGTGTTGTACAATATGATGGCGAGTGCCGAGGTCCCGATACCGAACGCGGTATTGATCAAGGCCTCAGAGATACCCGTGGATAGGGCCGAAGCATCTGGTGCACCCGTGGCAGCCAATGCGGAGAAGGCCCGGATCATCCCAAGAACCGTACCCAACAGCCCCATCAGTGTGGCGATGGAGGCGATGGTGGCAATGATCACCAGGTTTTTTTCCAACATCGGGAGTTCCAACATGGTGGCTTCTTCCAGCTCTTTTTTGATGTCGGCCAGCTTTTGCTCTTTGTCCATAGTGTTATCGTTCAGTACCGTTTTATACGCAACCAACCCGGCTTTGATCACATTGCCGATAGAGCCTTTTTGTTTGTCGCACTGGGCAATGGCACCGTCCAGGTCCTGGCTTTCCAAGTACACGTTAATTTTCTTCAAAAAGTTGTCCATGTTGCCGTTCCCTTTGGCCCTGGTGATGGTGAGCAGGCGCTCAATGGAGAAAGCGATAACCATGATCAACATTGACATGATAACAGGTACGATAAAACCACCTTTATATACGGTGGCATACCAGTGGCCTATGGCATTCTTGGCTACATCTACCGGCTCCAGGTGGCCCTTGCCATCGTCATTAAAATTGGAGGAGGCGCCCAGTACTTTGTAATATACTATGAACGACACGATCAGCGCAACAACCATTACGCTGACGGCGAAAACCGATTTCAAGATACTTGAACTGCCGCCTGAAGAAGTTTTGTTAGACATACTTAACGTTTTTTTAAATTAAAAATTAGACTGTGTATTGAATGATTAAAATGTTTCCTTTTGTTCTATCATCGGCGTTCTTTCTTTTATCTGCGCTACCCTTAAAAAGTAAACGATGTAAAGAGAACCCGAACTCCCGATCTTCTGCTATTAACGTGATTCTTTTATTCCTGCATACAAAACTATTGAATAAAATCGGAGCAGCCTTGCAAAGCCGACAAAATTTTTAGGACTTTTAAAGTGATTTATCGGCCAAACGAGGTGTTTTCCGCGCGATTTATAAGCAAATACCAAGCCAATTTTGCCTTCCTATCAATGCATTAGCCCTCAATAAGAAAGCCCCGTTATCGGACGCTTGGGCACGGTTTGGTAATGATTTGTTAAAGAATGCACCATCATGGAAGGCCAAAAAAGCATCCAAGGGTTACTTCGTTTCAAAGCGATTAAACTTGAACGTAGTATAGCTTCGTCGAACTGCCTTGAATCTAATTTGAATCTTGTTTGGTGCCGCACCTCCATGTAGCTAGGCAAAAGTTCGACGAAGCAAACATGATGTACGACCTGCTTCGTCGAACTTTCGCTTAGTTTTGAGGGACCGCCCTTCGACAAGCTCAGGGACCTCGACAAGCTCAGGGACCTCGACAAGCTCAGGGACCTCGACAAGTTTAGAAAGTACGCAGAATCGGTTGTTCGGTGCAATTCGACGAAGCTAAATTTGGGCAAGACAATAAAAATGCCCAAAAATTTGGAAATTTGACAAATTATACGTATCTTGCGATGTTGATTCCAGATAATACCTAGCATCGGCTGGGCAAGCGTTCTTTATGGTATTGTGTTGAGCTATGGTGCCTCGCAAATTTTGTATTTCTTTGCCTTGGTGCCTTTGCGTGAGAATAAAATGGCACGCAAAGTCGCAGAGGCAAAGGAGGCAAAAGAAAACATTTCGATAACTCTTGTTTTTTTCTTTGCCATAGTGCCTTTGCGTGAGAAAAAATAGCACGCCAAGTCGCGGAGGCCAAAGAGGGGCAAAAGAAAACATTTCGATAACTCTTGTTTTTTTCTTTGCGCCTTAGTGCCTTTGCGTGAGAATAAAATGGCACGCCAAGTCGCAGAGGCGCAAAGGGGGCAAAAGAAAACATTTCGATAACTCTTGTTTTTTTCTTTGCCTTAGTGCTTTGCGTGAGAATAAAATGGCACGCCAAGTCGCGGAGGCGCAAAGGGGGGCAAAAGAAAACATTTCGATAACTCTTGTTTTTTTCTTTGCGCCTTGGTGCCTTTGCGTGAGAAAAAATAGCACGCAAAGTCGCGGAGGCGTAAAGGGGGGCAAAAGAAAACATTTCGATAACTCTTGTTTTTTCTTTGCGCCATAGTGCCTTTGCGTGAGAAAAAATAGCACGCCAAGTCGCAGAGGGGTAAAGGGGGCAAAAAAACATTTCGATAACTCTTGTTTTTTTCTTTGCGCCTTGGTGCCTTTGCGTGAGAATAAAATGGTATGCCAAGTCGCAGAGGGGGAATAAGTTTTTGGGGAAAGAATAAAACTTGCCATACAAATTTGGGTTTTCTTCGTGCCATAGTGCCTTTGTGGCAAGTATCCTTAAGCGCGTCAGGTTTTTTGCGTGGCGCAGCCCAAAATCAAAAGTAAAAGGCTGCGTTTCCAGCAAATGGGCCTGTAATTTTATTGTTATCGCCTGTTATTTGTCAATGAGTTACGTAAAACATGCTGTATAGTAACAGGTTGAAATTTCGAAAAAATTTTAACGCCTGTTATTACAGGGAAAATAATGAAACGGGAATTGGCCTTAGGCGCGTAAGATTTTCATGGCAATCAGGATCGTTGTTGTAGGGGTTCAAAATTTTGAACCCTTTATTTTAGGATGGGTTCAAAATTTCGAACCCCTACCCGAAACACCCTCCAACCTTTTCTTGCCGTTCGTTGGCCTAATGGGCTAAACCCCGTTTACTTTTTCATGATGCATACCTGCCTCATTCAAAAAAAATATGTAACCTTGAACCATGCAAGAAAAATCCCTTTTCCGCAAAAAATCTATCGCCGATGTTATGGCGCAGGCGCGTAATGGGCAACTAGAAGGTGAGACCCATTCCCTGACAAAAGCCTTGACTGTTCGTGACCTTACCGCATTTGGGGTGGCAGCCATAGTTGGGGCCGGTATCTTCAGCACCATTGGTCAGGCTGCGGCAGATGGTGGCCCTGCGGTATCGCTGTTGTTCATTTTTACCGGACTGGCCTGCGCCTTTTCCGCATTATGCTATGCCGAGTTTGCCTCCATCGCCCCGGTATCGGGCAGTGCCTATACCTATTCTTATATAGCGTTTGGGGAGTTGATCGCCTGGATCATCGGTTGGGATTTGTTGTTGGAGTACGGTATCGGCAATGTGGTGGTGGCTATGTCATGGTCCGATTATTTCACGGGTTTCTTCAATGAGATTGGGATTTCGCACGGCGTACATATCCCTGCCTACTTGACCACGGATTACCGTTCAGCCTATCAGGGATTCCATCAAGTGAAGGACAGTTTGCAACATGGGGTATCCATGCTAAAACTGCCCGCCCCGCTGCAAAACTCTTATGCCGCCTGGAACGATGCACCCAGGTTGGCGGGATTGCCGTTCATTGCTAACCTGCCTGCCATTGCCATTACCATATTCATCACCTGGCTGGTATATATTGGTATCAAGGATTCTAAGAATGCCAATAATGTGATGGTGGTCATAAAGCTTGCCGTGATCTTGTTGGTGATTGCCGTTGGGGCGTTTTATATCAATACGGATAACTGGACCCCCTTTATGCCCAACAAACTGGCTGGGGTAATGAAAGGTGCGGCGGCTGTTTTCTTCGCCTATATCGGGTTTGATGCCATTTCCACCACGGCGGAAGAATGCAAGGACCCCAAACGTGACTTGCCCAAGGGCATCATATATTCATTGGTAATATGTACCATATTATATGTGGCGGTTTCCTTTGTGTTGACGGGCATGACGAGCTATAAAAACCTGGGCGTGGGTGACCCATTGGCAGAGATATTCAAACTGAACCATATAAAATGGATGCATTTTGTGGTAAGCGTGAGTGCCATTATCGCCATGAGCAGTGTGTTGTTGGTATTTCAGGTGGGGCAGCCAAGGATTTTCATGGCCATGAGCCGGGACGGTCTGTTGCCGCAGAAGTTTGCCACCCTGCATCCCAAGTTCCGCACCCCTTCTTTTTCTACGATTATCACCGGCCTTATCGTTATAGTGCCGACGTTTTTCATGAAGGAAGATGAACTCACCAATTTGACGAGCATAGGTACTTTGTTTGCGTTTTTGCTGGTTTGCGGGGGCATCCTGGTCATTAAAAAGCAGCCCGCCGATGGTGAAAAAAGGTTCAAAGTGCCTTATGTAAGCGGTAGGTATATCGTGCCTGCCTTGTTTTTGGTTACTGTCGGGATTATTGCCGGCTTTTTTCCTAAAGTACTGCCTGACTTTTTCCAGTTCAAAGATCCGAGTGAAGACAGCATCATGCTCATATTCATCATCCTATCTTTGCTGCTTACCATCGTCACGATGATCAAAAAGCTATCCCTGATACCGGTATTGGGCCTGATAAGTTGTGGCTACATCATGACCGGGCTGGGAGCCACCAATTGGATCCGGTTCATTCTCTGGATGGTTGTGGGATTGGGGGTTTATTTCCTGTATGGACGGAAGAAGAGTAAGCTGAATGAGGTAAGGTAGTGGAAGGGGTTCTGTTATATAAGTGTCGAGGTCGTTTAGTTTAGGCTGTAATGGCAATTTGCCCCTGACCCCTAAAGGAGACTATCCGAATAAGCTAAAACAAGATGAGGCCTTAGTTGATTCCACGAAGTTTTTTGCGCAAGCCTATAGCCATGGTTCCCCTTTAGGGGGCAGGGGCAATATGGCTGTAAAATGCACAAAGCTATCCTATTACGAACAAATTGAGTACTCAATAATACCTAATCCAAAGTATTATTTCCCAGCCCCGGCAGCCTTCGCCTTTTTCCTTTCCTTCATATACGTCCTCACCACTGGGATAATGGTGATGATAATAAGGGCAATAACGATAAAATCGAGGTTGTCTTTGATCGGTCCGGGGAACTTGGCCCCCAAGAAATAACCCAGCAGGATAAATGAACCTGTCCATGCTCCGGCACCAATGATGTTGTAAACCGTGAACCGCCAGAAATCCAACTTAATAGCCCCTGCAAGTACTGGGACAAATGTGCGTATAATAGGAAGGAACCTGCCGGCTATGATGGCCATTTTGCCGTTTTTCTCATAGAAGCTCTGGGTCATTTCCAGGTATTTCTTTTTGAAGATGAGCGAGTCTTCCCGTTTGAAAAGTGCGGGACCCACGCTACGCCCAAAAAGATAACCCACGGTATTGCCAATAACGGCCGCCAAGAAAACGCCCAATAGCAGCAGTACGATATTGAAATCTATGCCAGCTACAGGCCCCATGCCCACAAAAAGCCCCGCCGTGAACAACAGCGAGTCGCCAGGGAAAAAGAAACCGACCAATAAACCCGTTTCAGCAAATATGACGGCCATCACTACATAAGGCCCCCAGGCACCACCGAATCTGACGATATGTTCTGGCTTCAGCCATTCTTTGAGTGTGTGAAAATCCATGTTTTAATTTGTTAATGCAGGTTTATTCAGTTCTTCTATATAGTTCAGGTCTTTCGAAAACGATTCTTTGATGCCGATTACAGAAACCAGGGCCAATAGTATGCAGGTACAGCCTACAATCAAGGCCCCATAGATTACACCGACATTGTGGTCGCGCAAAAAGATATAAGAATAGGTTATGGGAACAGCTGCCCCCCGTACAAAGTTGGGGACCGTGGTGGTAACAGTAGCACGCAGGTTGGTGCCAAACTGCTCTGAGGCGATGGTGACAAATATGGCCCAATAACCAGTGAATGCCCCTAAAATGAAGCATAAAAAGTAGAAATACGACACACTGATGTCCTTCACGAAAAAGTACCATAAAAAGGACACCAAGCTTGTGCCGAGAAAAATAGCAATGATCTTTTTCCGGCTTTTGAGCAACTGGCTGAGCATGCCACAAACAAGGTCGCCTGCGGCAAGGCCAAAATAGCTGTACATCACGCATTTGCCAATGCTTATCTTGCCCTGTACCCCAATAATGGCCGCAAAATCATTGGCATGGAATATAAGGACGCCGATAGTGAACCATACTGGCAAACCAATGAGGATACAGCCCAGGTATTTGAAAAACCGCTGCCTGGAGGTGAATAACTCGTGGAAGGCTCCTTTTTTTACCTTTATATGGGTGATGCTCTTGTATATATGGGATTCATAGGTGCCTATGCGAAGAAAAAGGAGGAGGAAACCCAGCCCCCCGCCTACGAAATATGCATTCCGCCAATACCATTCGCCCACCTTGGCGGCAAGAACCGCTCCCATGGCTCCGAATACTACAACTACCATGGTCCCGTAGCCGCGCTTTTCTATCGGCATGCTTTCGGAAACCAAGGTAATGCCTGCGCCCAGTTCTCCAGCAAGCCCAATCCCGGCCACCAGCCTTAAGATGGAATAGGAGGTGAGATCATGTACGAACCCATTGGCTACGTTTGCGGCCGAGTATAATATAATGGTACCGAACAAAACGGAAAGCCGGCCCTTCATATCACCAAGCACGCCCCAAATGATACCACCAATAAGGAACCCGATCATCTGGAAGTTGAACAAGGTATCACCAGCTGCTTTAAGTGCCGGGGAATTTTCCTTGAAGCCAAGCTCCATGAGGCTGGCATCGCGCACCACGCCATACAGAACGAGGTCATATAGGTCAACAAAGTATCCCAGTGCCGCAACGATCACGATAAGACTGAATACTCCTTTTGCTTTGTTCAAAACCTAGATTTTTTGCAAAAGTAAGAAAATTCAGGCAGGGGAAGCCTAATTAAGTCTTGGGCACATGTGTTTCGCCGCCTACCTACTCGTGCTTGGGCATAGCGTTTTTTTCCGGGAACAGCAAAGAGAAAACAACGGATAGCAAGATGATGCAGCCAATGACGGTAAGGTCAACCTGGATATTGATAATGATATGATGCGCTTTGAGAACGCCCGCAAGCAGGATTTTGGCGCCAATGAAAATGAGGATGGTGGATAAACCATAGCGAAGGAAATGAAACAACTGCATGACACCAGCCAGGGCAAAATACAGGGCACGCAACCCAAGAACCGCAAATATATTGGATGAGTATATGATGAAGCTATGTTTTGATACGGCAATGACAGCAGGGATAGAATCCAACGCGAAAATGATATCGGTGGTTTCGATAACGATGAGGGCCACGAACAGGGGAGTGGCGTGAAGCACTTTATTCTGGCGGGTGAAGAACTTGCTCCCTTCATAGAACCGGGTGACGGGGATAAACTTGCGAAAGATCCGCATCACAATGTTCTTGTCCGGGTCTACATCGTTTTCATTGTTGAACAGCATTTTGACGCTGGAAAAAACGAGGAATGCCCCCAGGATATAAGTGGCAAAACTGAAATCCTGGATGATGGCTACCCCGGCAAAAATGAAAATGATGCGGAAAAAGATCACCCCGAAAATGCCCCACATCAGTACTTTTTGTTGGAAGGCGGTAGGTGTGCGGAAATAGGTGAAGAGCATGAGGATTACGAAGAGGTTGTCCACGCTCAATGATTGCTCTATGATATAGCCAGTGGCATATTCCAGTGCCTGTTCCTGCCCCCACCTCCAATAAACGCCTAGCCCGAACAGGGCGGCCAATAGGACCCAAAACCCTGTGAGAATTAGTGCTTCTCGTACTTTAAGGGCTTTTACCCGTTTGTTGAACACAAAAATGTCCAACATCACCATCAATACGATAAACACATTGAAACCAACCCAAAGAACTATATGGTTATCCATGCAAGATAAGATGGTCAGGTAAATATCCCTTTCCCGGTTGTATAATGTTTCCGGCCCTTAAACTGTTTTGTAAAGTGGCGAAAATTAGGAAAAAAGGATAAGAAATAGAAATATAGATGGGGGTGAAGGCATTAGGCAGGTGCAATTTAGATACAGAATGGCCCAAATGAAAAATGCCTCATCGCTGAGGCATTTAAGTGGGAGCTATAGGATTCGAACCTATGACCCTCCCGATTGCAAATCGGGATGCCCTGAACCTGCTGAGCTAAACTTCTCAATAAGTTAACGGATATAGGTTGCCGATTTTTGCACGTTGATTCTCCCAAATGGAATTCTGCAATATTTTTTTCAAAGCATGGGGCATCTTTGAAAAAATCGATTACCTTTGCAACTCTTTTTTAGGAAAGGGAGCTTAGCTCAGCTGGTTCAGAGCATCTGCCTTACAAGCAGAGGGTCATAGGTTCGAATCCTATAGCTCCCACTTAAATGCCTCAGCAATGGGGCATTTTTTATTTAATGCAATTCTATACCTACATATTGTTCAGCAAGAAGCTTAATAAATACTATATCGGCAGTACCGATAACGTACAAAGGCGTTTGGCAGAACACAAC
>Ga0206962_1022_pt1 | contig 13129 bp, 6 predicted proteins | sample Alteio_BWOrgHeat_27_FD_153241 | JGI IMG/M metagenome (GOLD analysis project Ga0206962, IMG submission 153241) | Enriched cells from forest soil in Barre Woods Harvard Forest LTER site, Petersham, Massachusetts, United States -... | ecosystem: Environmental > Terrestrial > Soil > Temperate forest > O...
TGCCAGGCCGGAAGACAGATGTTTCCGATTGCCACTGGCTCCAGTACCTCCACTTGGTTGGCCGGCTCCGTGTCAGTCTCCGACCTCCTGGATTCATCCGCGCGGTGCGATCTCTCTGGCGACATAGAGCCAACGTGATTCAAATGGCAGCTGAGTTGGTTTGATAGGAGCGCACGAGCGCACAATCTCCAATGCATTTGGTAATCTGATTTCCAATACGCCTACTTCATGACATCGACTCCGGGTTTTAGTAGTTGGAACAGCGGGCCTCCGATGGCCGGAACGGTGTAGGCGAGCCACGTGAGTACGGGGACAGCTCCGAATGAGACAATTTTCAAGTAGAAATCCAAACCTAGTTCGTTGGGTCTTTTGTCAGTAATACGACTGAGAATCGGATCGCGATGCATCTGCGCAAAAACCCAGATCACACCACAACTGAGTATGACCAGAAGCATCGTGAAAATCCAGTTGATAAAGTCACGCGGCTCAAACGGGTAAGAATTCCAGGCGATAATTCCCAGTGCAAAAACTGCCGAGATGAATGTGATCAGGTACCGCAGATTGACGAGCACCACACGGATAAGCGCAATATAGCGAATGGCGAGAAATTCCTCAGCGGTGTGAATGCTGGATTCGTCGTCTCCTTCGCATGGCGAAGTTTCCTCTTCTTCGGTCTCTTTTTCCAGGCATTCAAGCAGAGCCTTGCAAAGATTGGGTGATTCGGATCTGCTTTGCACGATGCCCTTGCGCTCATTTGTCCAGTAAGGGAGTAGCACGTTTTCGAGCAATTCCTCGGCGAAGGCAGCGTAGTGCATCTCGATTGCATTTATAAATGCTGAGGAGAGTTCTTCGGCGGGAATTGAGGAAAGCTCTCTCTTTTGAAGCAGTGGAGTGTTCGGGTCGGGTTGTTCTCCTGCATAGTGCTTTAGCAGCCCGGCTATGTCACTTTTCAAGTCGTTGTGAATCGCTGTTAGGTCCTGGCGAGAATCCGACTTCTGGGCTCGTTCTTTTCTGTATCGCTGCATAAGCGCATGATCGTTCACGATTTGCCGCATGGATTCAGAAGAACGAGCCATGTCGCGCCACTGTTCGCGGAGGCCGCTCTGCCGAAACATCGCCACCCAGCCGGTATCCTTGATTCGATCGAATGCAAAGCGAAGAGGCATGTTTTCGAGACGTTGAAGGAGGCCGCGCTTGAGCGATCCCCAGACGAAGACCATACGCAACCACCCGGTTAAAGCTATGACGAGTAGTGGGAAGAACAAGGCGCGAATTGTAAATTCGAACAGAGTAGGGCCGTGAAGAATGGTCTTCCATAGCACACGGTCGACGCCTTGCACGAACGGAAGCACAACGGCCAGCAAAGCAAAGAAGCATAGATAACCGACGATGAGGGCTATGTCCGCGATCTTTTGGCCGATGGTAAGTTTGCCTATAGTGTTTCTACTCGCAACACCTTCTTTATTCGAACTATCTTCGTCTTCGGGCTTTCGGCAGTCGCACAGAAAACGCCGGACAACTTCGCGGGTAATCAATAAGCATTCGATATTTCGATAGAGACAAGAACTACGGGGCTTATCGCAAGCAGCCAGGGCACCATCAGAAACATAAAGAAGCTGAGATTCCACCGAGATCGGGCGATTGGGAAGCCTTGGCCGGTTGAGGCAGGAAAAACGCAGACGCATTGTCTGGAAGTAGGACCACACGTACCAGCACAGCAACAGCAACGCTAATGGAACTAGCGGGGAGACTCCACTTGCAGGATTGAGACAGCGATAAGCAAAAAAGCCATTAGCGTTCGTCTCGACATGCGTCAACCATTCCGTGCTACAGAGCAGAATCCAGACGACTGGAACAAATATCAGGACAACTGTAGCTACGCTGTTGAAGAGATTGTAAAACCACGCGTCATTCGACTTTTTATGCGGTGTATGACAGTATTTTCTCGTCTTAAAAACGGTTACCACTATCGCGCTCACTCCCGCGAGTAGGGTGACAAATGCAGCCGATTTATCCTTGAAGTTGAGTTCCGCCAGATTTCCGCAGGCGAATAGAGGCCACGCAACCACAACGGCTATACAAAACAGCATGATACCGCCGATACGAATGCTCAGCGACCGTCGATATGGCTGGTCATTGTGCTTGATGTCGAGGTCTCGAGTAAATGGCGACCAGTAGTCGGCCACCCACATCAAGGCAGCGTGAAAGATGCAAAGAGTAGTGACGAACAGGCAGAGAAAGTACCAGGTGATTGCCGGTTGGATCTTTGCGAGTGGCGTGCTCTCAACTCCATTTGGGAGATCTGGCCCTGGCAAGCCGCTGGATATCGCTCTCTTCAATATTCCAAGTGGATAATAACCATCGCTACCCAACGCAGTCAGCCACAGAGGAGGAGTGTCGGTAACAGCGAGTCCCTGAGGGAGATCCTCGATACCTTCGAGTTGTGGCTTGCTCTCGAGGTCTCGGCTCCAAAATGTATAACTTGCGGCGTTGTAATACTCCTCGGCATAGGAATCCGGAAAGCGAAGAGATTTGAGGCCAGTTAGAGGGTACGGGGTAATAGCTAGCGAACCAATGTACGACTCATCATTCAATTCCGGCTCAAACAACAGATCGGCACCCTCAAAAACAAGTCTCGCGTCCGGAACGGCACGGTGCAGGAATTGCGCGAGAAAGAGCGCATCGAGAATATTTGTAGATGAGATGATGATGTAGCTCGCTCGTCCGCGTTGCAGAGTCCGTTGAATTTCTATCAGCTCTGATTCCTGGGAGAGAGGCGTGATTCTTCCAGAAAGGTGCGGAACACTATCAGGGATATTTGAGTCTTTCAGAGAAAGATGCAGATACGGACTGGGGGCGTGATTCGAATCTTTTCCGTCACCAGTGCCGTCCTGTGCCGTCTTGGCGTTTCTCAGCAACGAGATTTCGCGCGGAAACCTGATGATCGTCGGCTGGGACGATCGAACAACTTGACCGAATAGAGTGCCATCTTCAACGAGAACGACCACCTTTGAAGCATCTCCTCCCAGTGTGCTCACGTGGTCCGCAAACTGATATTCCGCAAAGGCTGACTCCATCTCGAAGGAACTGTAACGAATAATTTGGCATGCGGAATAGCTTCCATGACACCCGTGCCCGGTCTGTTCATCAGGACATAGATCCTTGTTGCCAATGACTTGTGGTACATATCTTGTGCCGGTGGCTCCGGTTACATAAACAGAATGAATTCGCGGATGTTCCTTGAGTTCCAGATCGATTGCCTGACGCAGTGGAAACGCCGAACCGGAGAAAGTAGGCCCGATAATTGAGATTGCATCAAGTGCACGAAATGATCGCGCAAATGTCGGTTGCTGGAACGCGTGAGAGTTCTCAGTAACATTCTTGAGTTCATCTTCATAGTGAAACGCTCTTTGAATCTGGAGACCGTCTACACCGGAGGTAGGCGTTTCTCCGACCAGAAAAATATAAAGGACGGAAGAGGGATCGCTTAGAGACTTTTCCCGATTAAAGTGTCGAAAGATGATCAGTCCGGGTTCGTGATTCTTTGAGCTGTCAGGCTCATCCGAGTTCCGATCCCCCCCTTCCCTGGTGTCGGCTGCCTGCCTCCAGGGCGTAGGCAGCCAATAGTATGTACTGACATAGCCGTTTGTCCCTGCAGCTTCGATGAGAGCGTCGATTGACCGATCGAATTGGAATCCCAGATTCGTGTGGACAGGGTCGGCCATAGTCGCAATCACTGCCACGACGTTCAAGCCTAAAGGCGTAGACCCTTTCGTCAGATCGGGTATCTCAGGAAAGCCCCATTTCTTATTTTCTGTCTCCTCGCACTCACTAGCGCCCTGCGAATGGCCAGTCAGACTGCCATTTAGAGCGTGCCCATTTTCAGCAAGAGCAACTGTAACGGATGCTTCTGACTGAACGGCTTCCTGCGCCGATCTAGCGGGAGCCCAATATGAACAGGATGCGGCCCACGGACCATCTCCGGCTACGATCTTTTCCGCACCATGTGTCACACCAGTGGACTTATCAAGATTCTGCGAGGCGGGTGTTCCTGGTCCACCCGCACGGAAGAGAAGTGCAGCTAAGAGGACTGCGCCCATGGTGGTACCCTGACTCTTATTCATAGTCACTTCCTGTCCAATGCGCCTGCCACGAACTCCCTCAACGGTGCTGTAGACGAGGTAAATCTCCCGGATATGTATAGTTCTGACTCCGCACGAGCCGAACGCAATGCAGTGGTGTAAACAGATACCGGCGCCAAGATGGGTATTGATGGAAAGGTAAATCACTCCTACAAGAGGTTTAGGATTTTCGTTCCGATTGGTGTCCCGAGACCTGTGCATGGATCCCATCCACTGCCAGCTTGGTAGCCGGTGACCGTATTCTCGATTCCGTTTGTGCCGGTAGTAACATCTTTGAAAATGCCATTGGCCGCGTTTGTGTAAAGAAAAGGATTTAAGAATCCAACCCTCTTTTGCTTGGCTTGGTTGAGTAAGGCGACCAGCGCCGCCATCAGGGGGGCAACCGCGCTCGTTCCGCCAGAAGTGGATTCCAGTCCATCTACTCGGGTAAAGTAGTTTGTTGCGCTCATGGCGATGTCCGGAACACCTCGGCCGGATCGATCGGTCGGACCTAACCAATTTGCCGCTAATGACTGCGGAATCTTGATCGCAGCCTGGTATGGAGGAACCCGGAAGTAGGGACTAATGCCTCCTCCCGTCGCCCATCCGCCACCCCCTTGGGCACTGTTATCGAAAGGCGTTCCGTCATTCCAGGTAATGTCGTTATCTCCTTGATCAATTTGGGTTCCGCCGCAAGCGAGAACTAGGTCATCTGAAGAAGGATGGGAGACGTGAATCTGTTGGTCCCAATCAGGACCGTCTAGACACGCGACTCCATGATCGCCGGAAGCCACGCAAACCGTGATACCCAATGTTGCCGCGGCGGCAAATAGGTTGTGGTAAGTATCCAAGGCCTGAGAATCGATATAGTCTTCAGGCATGCCCCAGCTAATGGAAATAACACTTGGGGAGCGCTCATCATCATAGATTGCCGCGCTGATCGCATCTATAAGTCCTTGATCGCCTTGCCCGGGAGCGAAGTACACAACGATGCGCGCCTTGGGGGCTACTGCGCCAGCAACCTCGATGTCTAACATAACCTCGCCATCAGCAGATTGCCATGTGGAAGGATTATTGGCCGCTTGATCGACAGAGACAGGCACTACATTGGGCACCAGCAACCCCATTTCTTGAAAGTAGGCGGCTAGATCCTCCGAACGGAAGCCACCTCCAAGTTCAATGATTGCAATTGTCTGTCCTGCACCATCTAGTGCTATTCCCTGCTCTTCAGTTGGGAAGGCATAGCGCTTGGCGAATTGTGGCGGTTTCATGCCAGGTGCACTCTGGATGTTATTCGCGGCCAGGATTCTGTGAAGATGACGCGAGCGGTGCTTAGGTCGTGTATCGAAGCCGAAAATACCGGTGACGATTCCCTCCAGTTCAGAAGGAATGTGGATTTCGCCGCACCGCCCACGATAGGTACCGGTCGCGTGATGATACATACGCAAGTCGGCGGGGAAAGCGTCCAACAAATCTCCTAGCTTGCCGTTTAATACGATAGAACGCGATCCAGCATGTCGAGCGGAGACGAAAAGATTGTGTTTCTGAGCAAATTTCTCGATTAGATCAAGGTCTGCCTGTTTAGCACCATATTTCTGCGAGAGTTCATCCCTGGTCATGTACATGCGGCCGTTGAGCGGCTTCAATGCCTGGGAGTAGACCTGCTTTTCAAGGTCCGCTAAATTCCCAGCTGAACGCACGTGAACAGTTATGTTGGCATTCGTCGAAAGATCAACTGGGCCAGCAGGACGTGAGTTAGGCAACAGTCTACGCTTGCTACCTGGGAGTGGAATGTAGGCGTTCATTAAGAAGTTCTCCTTGAATCGGATTAGCGATCAATTTCCTTAGGGCCTCTGATCCTCCATACGACCGTCCAAAGCAAAAGCCTTTGAGTAAGGAATATATCTGCGAACTTCCTCGAAAGAGGTATCGCACGACCACTCGATGGGAATATGGAGTCTAGGAGTGTTTCGTGTAGGATTGTTGCGTCCCCCGCTGAGGCCTCCAATGAAATCCTGGTCTTCACAAGACGTCACGGAACTGCTACGTGCCTGTGCTGAATCCAATGAGGTGGGCGCTTGGGACGAGTTCATCAAACGCTACCATCGCCCCATCAGTCTCTCGGTAATCCGAACCGCGCGGCGATGGGGAGGGCTTGCACAGGAAATTGCTCTGGATCTCGTTCAGGAGACTTATCTCAAGCTCTGCGATGGTAAATGCAATCTTTTATATAATTTCGCGCTCTCGCATCCTGAAGCTGTGGAAGGTTACATTAAAACCATTGCGGCAAATGTTACCCACGATTACTTCAAGTCGCAACAGGCTGTCAAACATGGTTCTGGTGCTGTCTTACAGGTGAATGAGGAATTGGATCCCCAAGCGCTGGATGGAAGCGTCGGCGGAGTCGCCGCAATTGAGCGCGAAATTCTTCTCCGCGAGATCGAAAGCTGTCTCGACTTCTGTACTGAAGGCGTTGCCCAGGAACGGGACCGCCTCGTCTTCTGGCTCTATTATCAACAGGGGTTAAGCGCCAGAGCCATTGCTGATTTGCCCAACGTCTGTCTGACTGTAAAAGGCGTTGAGAGCCTGATTCTCCGTCTCACACGGATGGTTCGTGACCGAATGCAAAGCCGGCAAGGAATTCCTTTCAATGATTCAGCCGCCGATGCAAAAGGATTTCGCCCCGCAAAGTCGTATTAGGGAGAAGTAGCATTTGACACGTTCTTTTGATCAACATCTCGAGGAAGACGAGATCCAAACACTCGCTTCGAGCGGGTGGTACCCTGCCGAAAGTGATGAGTCACTGTCTGAACGCCGTCTCGGGGAAGCGGAATTTCATGCTGAGAGGTGTCAAGAATGCCAGCGGAAGGTGCGGATGCATAGAGATATGCAAAGCGTACTCAAGGGACTGAAATTCTTACGCAGGGCCGATTCTCCATCCGGATGCCCGAAGAATATCGACTGGAATGCCGTAGTTGCAGGAGTGCTCACCGATTCGGATACTGCTAGTCTCCTGAAACACGCAGCCACCTGCAACCACTGCGGAGGCTTACTACAGACTGCCACCCAGTTTCTTCATGGCAATACGACTCCAGAAGAAGAGGCACTGCTCTCTGCAATGGACTTCAATCCGCATGAGCGCAAGGCCATGGCGCAGAGGATGCAGCGCGCGTCAGACATCTCCCACCAGCCCAGGCGTGACCGATGGTCCTTTCGGCTCGTGGGGATTCTTGGTCTCGGCGCCGCAGCACTCGCAGTGCTTCTGATCTCAATTTGGATTACCGTTCGCGCCAGGCGGAGTTATTCGACGGATGAGCTTATCGCTCGCGCCTATTCGCAAAATCGGACGATCAAGTTGAGGTTTCGAGGCGCGGGCTATGCACCTCTGCGGCAGCAAAGAGGCTCGAACACCAAGAAGCCCCTAAGCCTTCTTGAGGCTGAAGTGGCGACCGCAAAGAAACTGGACAAAGACCCGCGAGACCCCAATTCCTTGGACGCAGAGGGACGCGAATATCTGCTGGACGGCAGTTATGATTCGAGCCTGAAATATGATTTGGCTGTTGAAACACTCCAGCGCGCAATTGAAGCTGACCCGTCTTCGACTAACCTGAAGACCGATTTGGCCCTAGCTTTCTCTCTGCGCGGTCAGCCGGGGGACTTGGAGAGGGCCGACGAGTTGTTCGACCAGCTCTTGCGCGTGAATCCGAAAGACACCGTAGCTCTCTTTAACAGCGCGACGATAAAGGAACAACTGCAACTCTACTGCGGCGCAAAGAAGGGTTGGGAAACGTTTCTGCAGATTGAGAAAGATCCCGGATGGGCGGCCGAAGGGAAACGAAATTATGAAGCAATTCTGAAACAAGCACCGGCTTGCGAGGGGTCGACTTTATCACCTAATCGCGACCCTGGAGCGGCACTGGCTTTTCTCGAAGCCCGTTCAAAGGGTACAACTCCGCAGGACTGGCCTAGTTCTCTGGACGAATCTTACCTTGAGATCGCATCGACGCAGTGGCTTCGTCTAATTTCGTCGGATAAGGACGACGATGTTGGTGCTCTGCCAAGAGAAGATACCCCTGCATGGCACTCCCTGCAGGCTCTCGCGCTTGTCTTACATCAGAAACATGGCGACAAATGGCTTCCCAATCTGCTGGCTGGCCCATATTCAAAGTTTTGGAGCAGAGGACTCCGCGAACTCTCTGACGCGGCACGTGCGGACTCAGTTGGCGACATGCCCGCGGTCGTTCAGCACGCCGCAAGATCGCTCGCCGATTTCCGCGTTGATGGAAATGTCGCTGGGCAGACAGCAGCCAGCTTCGAATACGCCGTTGGTCTGACGAGATCTCAGTTCGGAAATCGCTGCCTGCCGGTGTCACTTAGCGGACTGCAACAGTTGCATCATTCGCACTACCCGTGGATGGAGGCGAGTCTCCTTCTCGAGTTATCGACTTGTTATGGCATACGCGGAAATCCACGCAAGGCGCAGGATTGCGCGAGGCGAGCCGCAGTAATAGCGGACAAAGCTGGCTACGAAGGTCTTCGCGTTGAGGCACTTAATTATTTGGACGGTGTCACAACACCCTGGGTAGCTTCCTCTGAATCCTGGGATCGAATTCATGCCGGTCTTAGCGAGTTCTGGAAATGCAAGTGCCCGCCGTTATACGGCGGGGACTTTTACGTCGATATGATCATCGCAGCCGAGGCTGGAGACATGTGGCATGTGGCCGAGGATGCAGGAAACGAGTCGGTCCTGCTTTATGCTCAGACTGACGATCGCGTCGCTGAAGCGGTCGCACGTCACTACCTCGCGCAGGCAGCCGAAGGCGCAGAGGACTCCGAATTGGCCGAAACAGAGTATCAGCGCGCCAGCTGGTTGTTGAGTCGTTCGCTCAAGGGCGACCCAGCCGCCAGAATCACGCTGGAAATAGAACGAGCATCCCTTGAAGTCAGGGAAAACAAGACTCAAGCCGCCGAAGCGCGACTGGCCGACGTGGAAAAAGATCTATCTAAGCTTCAAAAGGACCTGTCTGGGTCTGACAAAAAAGGCCTGTCTGAGCTTCAGAATCAGTATGCCTCCCTGTCCTATCACGAGACGTTGGGAGAATTGGATCTTCACTCTGGTAACGCGCCGGCGGCGCAAAAAAACCTGCAACAAGCAATTACTCTTATCGAATCCAGCGAGACGTTGCTTTCGTCTGACGATGATCGCCTCCTGTGGCATCGATACAATTCCAACGCCTACCGGACCCTGCTTGAAATTTACTGTCGCGTCTATCGCGACAAAGACAAGTCATTCGCCTTTCAGGAGTGGTATCGGGGAGCCCCGTTGCGAGCCTCTGAACGAGGGCAACACGCTTCACATTTGAAACCAATCAATAGGTCAAACTTCTTACTCAATTCAGTAGCGGAATATTCTCCAGAACAGCTTCGAGTGGAAAGGGGAACAGCGGTTTTGAGCTGGATCTCTTTCCCAACTGGTCTGGCTATTTGGCTAATGGACGCCAGAGGGCCTGAACTGGAGTGGCTTGATGTACCCTCTGACGAGTTCAAGGCAACGCTCAATCAGTTCGCAAAACTATGTGCAGATCCATCGTCAGATCAAGTTTTGATCAGTCGCGATGCTCGAAGGCTTTATTCATGGCTGATTCAACCGTTTAGATCACGTCTTCGAGATACGACAAGACTGATCATTGAGTCTGACTATGCTGCTGGCCCTCTCCCATATCAGGCGCTTCAAGCTTCTGACGGCCAATATTTGGGCGACCGGTTTCAGATACTAGAATCACCTGGCATCGCCTATTCTCGAGTACTCCGTCCCAATGGCAGCTTGTCAGCAGAGTCGGTGGTTTTGGCAATCGGCAATCCACGGGTAGATCAAAAAGACGGTCCTGCGTTCCCGTCGTTGCCGGACGCCGAGACAGAAGCCGAAACAATTGCGACGATGTTCAACAATCACTATCTTCTGACCGGATCGGAAGCTAAATTGAGCGAAATCGTGAGGCTGCTTCCCAAAGCTGAGTTGTTGCATTTCGCGGGTCATGCGCTCCTGACAGGAAGCGAACCAGCGTTACTTCTGGCTGGATCAGGTGTCGCCGAGAACGCCGTGCTTGGGACCAATCAACTCCTCTCGATGGACTTAAGAAAACTCAAGCTGGTCATTCTTTCAGGCTGCGACACCGGGGTTTCAGAGCAAGGTCTCGCTGATTCCAGAAGTCTAATACGCGTATTTCTTAATGGCGGCGTTCCCAATGTCGTTGCCAGCAAATGGTCTGTTAATTCTCAAGTGACATCAGAACTGATGGCCAAATTCTATTCGAACCTTACGCGAGGGAAATCTGCGTCAGAGGCATTGGCAATCGCAGAGCGGGCGATTCGATCACGTCCAGAAACCTTGCATCCGTATTACTGGGCCGCCTTTGCGTGCTTTGGCGGTGAACCCGAAGGCTCTGGAAAGCGGCCCCTTATGTCGCGCAACTACGCATCCACTGTTCAATAGCCTTTACTGATGAGGTCCTCGACCAGTCGCGCCCATCCAGTTACTTTGTTGAATTCAAGCTCTTGATATCGGTTCCATAGAATCTCGTAACCGTCGATTTCCTGATCTCCAACCGTACCGGCAGTAACGCTCCTTCGCGTTTGAGACGAAGCCTTTCCGTGCCCCGGAGGGAACTTCCCGTGGCCCGGAGGGAATTTCCCGGGACCTGGAGGGAACTTCTTGCCCACCTGTAGCTGATTCTGAGCTGCAAAGGTGCGCAGGTCACTATCAGTCGGGCTCAAAGTTTCGGGGAAGTACAATGCCACGCCGTAGGCGTCGATTGACTTATCTTCCCTAGCGCCGCGGCTATAAACCACGTATGGAAATCCGGTCAACACGTTCAGCACTTGCTGCGCACACTTATACACCGGATCACTCTGGTCGAAAGACTCACACAACTCCTTCAGGAAATTCCCAAGATCGATGTAGGTCTTTTCATCAGTCGTGCGCGAGGAATCGCGCGCACGGAAAACTCTTCGCCTCATGGTTCCTTGCGGAACCAGAAAATTTAGCGCGTCCACCAAACCCTTCATGGCTTCTGCGAGAGCAGTACACCCAGATAAGTTGCAGGCCGAGAGGGATACTCGGGTAGGATGACCCTGCATTGAGTACCTTTCAAGAAATCTACTAACAATAACTGTTGAAAGGGTGCCTGCATCCATTCCGCGATATTTCGCTAGATCGCTGAGTATGATTGAATAAGGCCAGCTGCCCTTTGGAACTTCTTCATCAGAGGCCACAACCGCCGCGGTCGAATCACTAATCTCATGCCAGATTTCGACCATGGCCATCATGCATGCGTCGAAACCAAGCAAATCGATCTTCCGGTTCAATAATTTGCTGAAATCGGAAAGAACATCTGCGAGCGCGATATCGCTTACGTAACGGTTGGGATTTGCGCCGTTGAAGAGGTCCAGTGGCGCAAATTCGAATGTTCGTGTGTTTCCGTTCTTCGTGACGCTAACTTCGGAATGGAGTGTGATCGCCGGGGACTCACTTGGTGTCGGGTCAGAACTCGTTCTGCCCTCGCCCAAACTTGCTTGATCAGAATCTCTGTAAAAGTAAACGTGGTCCAGGCCGGCGCCGTGTCCCCAGAGCACCAAGAATATTCGCTTGGTCTCTATCGGCTTCTCGACGGAAGCCTCCAAGAACTCCGCCAGTCGTACTTTCCGGTCATCCGTGTAGTTAGTCGGAGCCTCCCAAATGAGATTCTTGCTTCCTCCGCTACAACGGTAACGAGAAGACAATTCAGCGCTGGGTCCGTCAACTTGAACTAAAGTTTCTACGTCGCTGAATAAAGTCGCCGCTGTAATTTCTTCAAGGCTGACTTGTGCGTCATGGTAAAGAGAATTGTCAGCAGCAATATATACAAGCATTTTCCAGGGTTGCACCATAGCATTCCTCTTTCTTCGAATTAAGTTTCTATGTCAGAGAACGATGCTAGTACCACACTCCCTTTTAAGCTTTCATAGCTTTTCCCGTTAGGGAGTAAATTGTGTTTACTGGAGAAACATCCAGCGAAAGGGAACTTCGTTACATTTTCGTTTTTAGGAGTGGTGACCTCACGAACTTGGAGGCCCTATGGCTATTTCAATCAAGGAAAAGTTGTTGGCTGCATGGGAAGGGAATGTGGCACAGCCGTTAATGCCGAGCCCTTCAATTCGCCCGGCAACGGCTGGGAAGTCTCGACTCCGGTGGCGCGTAAGATGTTGAGATCCTATGTGATTGATCCTGGTGCAGATCCTATTGAACATTCCGGAGGAAACCCATTGTTAACGTTCGAAATTATGCAACGTAGGTGGCCGAATGGAGATCAACACATTCCTGGTCTGATTGAGGGTATCGTCGCGGCGGCGCCTATTGTTTTCTCGAAATATGGCCTATTGTCTCCCCTCGTTGCCGCTCATGCGATGGCGCAATTTAGTGAAGAGTGCGGACAGGGCCTCGAGATGATCGAGAATATGAATTATTCGACCGAAGGCCTGCTCAAGGTGTTTCCAAAGCATTTTACGCCGGCGATGGCCGAACGCTGGGCTCACAATCCAGAGGTGATTGGCGAGATCGCCTATGGCGGCCGGATGGGAAACTCCCCACCGCCGAGCACCGACGGATACGTATTCCGCGGCTCCGGCCTTTGTCAGGTCACTGGTCGGGATGGCGTATCGAAGTTGCAGGACTTTCTAAAGAAAAATGGAGCAGATTTCGACATCCTGCAAAATCCGGAACTGATTATCGATCCCACCCACGCGCTCGAATGCGGCGTTGCCGATTGGGTTTTGTGCGGCTGTCTGCCATTTGCAGAAAAAGATGACATTGTTGGGGAAACCAAGGCACTCAACGGAGGGCTCAACGGGTTGCCTGAGAGACAGCGGCAGCTTGCTCTGTGGAAGTCCGAAGGTTTGACATAATTCTGTCATTCTGTGATCACCTCGCGCACATATCAGGGAACGAGGTAAGGTAAGAATTGCTACTGGGA
>Ga0206962_1271_pt1 | contig 13113 bp, 12 predicted proteins | sample Alteio_BWOrgHeat_27_FD_153241 | JGI IMG/M metagenome (GOLD analysis project Ga0206962, IMG submission 153241) | Enriched cells from forest soil in Barre Woods Harvard Forest LTER site, Petersham, Massachusetts, United States -... | ecosystem: Environmental > Terrestrial > Soil > Temperate forest >...
TATCCTGCCAAAGCCGGATCAAAGGGTCATCCTACTTGGCAAATGAAATCGCCCTCTTCTCGCGGATCACGGTTACCTTTATCTGCCCGGGATAGGTCATTTCTGTTTGTATCTTGGAGGATATATCGTATGCCAAGGTATCGGCATCGGTATCGCTTACCTTTTCGCTTTCCACGATCACACGCAGCTCACGACCAGCTTGGATCGCATAGGTCTTTTGTACCCCATCATAGCTTAGTGCAATGGTTTCAAGGTCTTTCAAGCGTTTGATATAGGATTCGAATACTTCCCTTCTCGCACCCGGCCTGGCACCAGATATGGCATCGCAGACTTGGATGACAGGAGAAATCGGATCAGTCATTTCCATTTCATCGTGGTGGGCTCCAATAGCATTGACGATGGACGGATGTTCTTTGAATTTTTCGGCAAGCTTGGCTCCTAACAATGCATGCGGCAATTCTGGATCTTCGTCCGAAACTTTGCCTATATCATGGAGGAGTCCAGCTCGTTTGGCCATTTTCGCGTTCATACCCAATTCAGATGCCATGATGGCGCAAAAATTGGCTACCTCGCGGCTATGCTGCAGCAGGTTCTGGCCATATGAAGACCGGTACCTCATTTTACCCACCAACCGTACCAGTTCTGGGTGAAGCCCGTGCACGCCCAGGTCAATACAGGTGCGCTCACCAATTTCGACTAATTCTTCTTCTATCTGTTTACGGGTTTTTTCTACCACCTCTTCGATACGGGCCGGGTGGATACGTCCGTCAGATACCAGCCTGTGCAGTGCCAAACGGGCAATTTCACGACGAACCGGGTCGAATGCAGAAAGGATAATGGCTTCTGGTGTATCGTCCACAATGATTTCTACCCCTGTGGCGGCTTCCAGGGCACGGATGTTGCGGCCTTCACGACCGATGATCCTACCTTTTATTTCATCGTTTTCTATATTGAATACTGAGATGCAGTTTTCGATGGCTTGCTCTGTGGCCACACGCTGTACCGTTTGCATCACTATTTTGCGCGCCTCCTTGGTGGCGGTCATCTTCGCTTCATCAATGATATCCTTTATGTAGCCCTTGGCTTTCGATTTGGCTTCATCTTTCAGGCTTTCTATCAATTGGGTCTTGGCATCCTCGCCTGTAAGGCCGGCTATCTTTTCCAATTGGTTTACCTGTTGCTTGTGCAGCTTGTCCACTTCTTCTTTTCGCAGGGCCATGCTTTCGCTCTGTTTGCCCAAGCGCTCTTTCAGTTCATCTATTTCTGTTTCTTTCCGCTGCAGTTCTTCCAGTTTTTTGCTGATGCTTTGCTCTTTTTGTTTGATCCGGGTTTCGTTGGCAATGATGTTGGCGTTCCTTTTGGTCACGTCAGCCTCGTGTTCAGATTTCAGCCTCAGGAAATTTTGCTTGGTTTCGAGTATCTTCTTTTCTTTTACTATTTCCGCCTTTTGATTGATCTCTTCCAGCATCTGCTTTTCTTTGGCCTGGAGTTCTACCTCGTGGCTCTTGATGCGGCCACCCATGATGCTTTTGGTTATAAAAAATGTTGCCCCGGCAGCACCTGCCACGCAACATAGAATGATAATTACTGTTTCCATCTTTCTTGTTTATAGGTTAAAAAAATGCAGATGGCTTACGATTGATCCTGACCTGAAGCCCTGGAGATGAAAAATGGTGGTTTGAAGGTGCCTGATCCGCTTTTACAGCGTTTCATCAAGCATTTGTGCGATTTCGGCGATATCCGATGAAATATTGACGTCTTCTATCCATTTTTTTTCATGGAACTGGACTATTTCAACGGCGAACTGCAAGGCGACCATGGACAATAAGTTTGCTTTATCGGCCAATTGGTAGTCGTCACGATACGTCCTGATCTTTTCATTGATCAGTTTTGCAGCGTTTCTGATGTTGGGCTCATCTTCCAAGGCTACCCGTAGGGGGTACACCACATCAGCTATATTTACTTTTATCGAAATCTCTTCCTTCATCTGCCAGCCTTTCAATCTTTCAAATGAGCTATTGCAGCTTCAATTTCCAGGATATACTCGTCTAACCTGTGCTTGAGATCGGTTTCCCCTGTTCCACTCTTCCCAAGCGCTCTGCTTAATTGCAAATTTATATTTTTATTTTGGATATCCTCTATTTTTTTATCCCGTTCAGTCAGTAAACGAGCCAATTCCGCATTTTTCTCCAATAATGCTCCATGTTCCTGCCTCAGCTTCGAGTACCGGGAAACGAGGGACTTTATTTCCTGCTTTATTTGGGCTATCCTTGCATTGTTCTCTTCCATGGCCTTCTATGCGCGTACGGTGGCTTTTAATTCGTTTTCCAGGCGATATATTATTTTCTGCATTACTTTGTCAACGGTCTTGTCCTCTAGCGTTTGCGCCTTGTCTTCAAATTCCATGCGTATGGCATAGGATTTATTGCCCGCGCCAACTTGTTCGCCTTTGTACACGTCAAAGATGGAAACTTTTTTCAAAATGCGGTTATCTGTCTTTTCAATGAGCTTCCTTATTTCTGCATAACCCAGGGTTTCGGGCATTACTAGAGCCAAGTCTCGTTCCACTTTCGGGAATTTGGAAATGGGGTCATATTTTAATGGGTTGCCTTGGGCACGCAACAGCAACCTCGCATCAATATCCGCATAGAAAACTTCTTGTTTTATATCCAGTTTTTTAAGCAATTTGTCACTGAGCCTACCGTATACAGCCAAGGTTTTCTGGTTCGCACCCATAAAAGTGATGCCATATTGAAAGATATCATCAGCAATGGTATGCTCCTCGTAGTCATTCCTTTTTGCTGCCTTGAATATATTTTCCATCAAGGTTTTCACATCATAAAAATCGGTTTTGCGGCCTTTTTGCTTCCAGTTTCCCGGCTGCCATTGTCCCGTGAGCCAAAGGCAGAGCCGATAATCCTGTTTGGTCTTGCCCTCTGTAGATTGATGGACATTGCCCCAAGTGAACAACTTCACATCGGGCTGCTGCCTGTTCAGGTTATGCTGCACGGCCTTCAAACCGGGAACAAGCAGGTTGTTCACCACTTCGCCCAAATCGGCACTGATTGGGTTGAGTACGGACACGGCTGGCCTTTCGGGGAAAAAGCCATTGTCTTCTGTCTTTACAAAACTTAGTAGGTAGGTTTCGTAAAAACCTTGGTCTATCAATAGCGTGCTCATCCGCTTTTTCATCTTTTCAGCATGCTCTAGCTTATCCACTTGCAGGATGGATTTTACCAAGGCAGGCATGGGTATCTTATCGAAGGAATAGATACGGATTACTTCTTCGGCAATATCCACGGGTCGTTTCACATCGCTCTTGAAAGTGGGTATTTCCAAAAATAACCCATTATCATCTTCTTCCAGTACTCGGAATTCCAGCCCTAGCAGGATGTTTTTGACTTCCTCAATGGGAATTTCAGTCCCAGCGATATCGTTCAAATAGGTGTATTCGAAATTTACGCGGATCGGATCGATGGGTTGGGGATATATATCATACACTGGTGCGATGATTGTGCCGCCTGCTATATCTTGGATGAGTTTCGCCACCCTTTCCAGTGCGGTCAAAGTCATATTTGGGTCGGCACCACGTTCAAACCTGAACGATGCATCAGTAAACAATTGATGCTTGCGTGCCGATCTACGCGTAGATGAAGGATCAAAATAGGCGCTTTCAATAAAAATATCCTTTGTTCCTGGGCTGATGCCGGAATGCAGGCCACCGAAAATGCCCGCCAACGCCATGGGCTCATTTGCATTGCAGATCATGAGCTCTGACCCATCCAGTATTCTTTCTTGTTTATCAAGTGTAATGAATTTAGCAGCTGGTTCAGAACGCTTTATAATTATTTTATTGCCAGAAATCGTTGAAAGGTCAAAGGCATGTAATGGATGTCCTAACTCATGCAATACAAAATTGGTGGCATCCACAATGTTGTTGATCGGGTTGAGTCCAATAACCTTCAAGCGATCCTTTAACCATTGTGGGGAATCTGCTAACTGTATGCCTTTTATCACCAGACCAGAATATCTTGGGCAGCCTTCCACATCTTCAATGGATATGGACAATGCCGATGGTTCTGCATCAGAAAATGCAATTTCTGTTTCAGGATATTTGACCTTTGTGCCCAACAAAGCAGCCAGGTCCCTTGCCACACCGATATGCGATGCTGCATCCACCCGGTTTGGGGTTAAACCAATTTCTATGATCCAATCGATATATCCATGAAGATAAGGTGAAACTGGCTTGCCAGGTTCCGCACTTTCCGGCAATATAAACAATCCTTCATGGCTCTCCCCTGTCCCGATCTCATCTTCGGCACAAAGCATCCCTTCAGAGAATTCGCCCCTGATCTTGGATTTTTTAATGGTGAACGGTTCCCCTTTAACGGGATGCAGGGTTACCCCTTCCCTTGCGACGATTACTTTTTGTCCTAAGGCAACATTGGGTGCACCGCAAACAATACTAAGCAGATCTGAACTGCCAACATCTACTTTGGTAAGTTTCAAAAGGTCTGCATTCGGGTGCTGGCTTAGCTCCTTGATATGCCCCACTACAAGGCTTTCCGTTCCCGGAGGCAAGGTGGTATAATATTCCAATCCTTCCACCTCCAAGCCAATGCTGGTAAGCTTTTCTGCTATCTCTTGAGGGGATAGTTCGGTATCTATATATTGCAATAACCAGTTATAGGATATACGCATAATAAGTGAGTTTGTAGGCTAGTGAGTTTGTGAATTAATGAAGTAGAGGCCATCTAACCCAAGCCCCAAATTTAAGGTCGAATTATGTCCTTTCAAAGCACCCGGTTATTTAAACATACTGAATCTGCCTTGCTTGAAAGTCTTTTCACCGGCTTCTACCTTAAAGTCGAGATGGTTTTCATCTGGAGGTATCGGGCAACTATATTCATGATTGTAGGCACAATATGGGTTGTATGCTTTGTTGAAATCAATTTCTATGTCCTTGCTGCCCGGGGTTCTATAAAGATCCAGGAAACGACCGGATTTATAGGTTTCCTTGCCAGTTGTTCCATCGGTAAATGGGCAAAATAACTCATTGGCTGCGGCAGGGTCTTTTACATATTTGGCATTCTGAAAAACAGCAAGGGCGTACGGCTTGCCTTTGTAGCGGAATAGGATATTGCCGATTTTATAATATTCTTCCGGGGTAGTGTTGGTCACTGACATCATGAACGACTTAGGCACCTCAAATACATCCAGTTTAGCTGCTATTTTATAATTAGAATCAGGTTCAAAATAATCCAATGCCATGAGTTCCCGTTTCTCCTTGGTATCCATCGGCGATTGGTTGCTCGACTTCAAAAATGAGTCTTTTGAAAAGCGTTCAGCCTTTATTTTTAGTTGGTAGGGATCATTGCTTTGCATGGTGCACGATGCTGCCAGGCAGGTCAATAAACCCAAAAGGAAAATCTTCTTCATTATTTTACGGTTGTTTCAAGGACCTGTTCTACGTTTTTTTTGCCTGGATCTGCCCATTGGTGCACAAAGGAAACCACCTTGCAACTATCTGCCACCCAATTGGAAGGCAGCACGGTAGAAAACCTGACCCGGTAGGTTTGGCCTGCTTGTGGCGCAGAAGCAATTTTGAACCCATTCCAGGGCGACATCATTTTACGTAGAACATGTGCAAAAGTGAATGAATCATTTACTCCAGTGGGTGGATAGGTTTTGTCGTCACCCGTCTGTTGTTTGCCTTTTATCCCTGTTTCAGTTATATCCACTGACATATAATAAGGGACAGAATAGGATTGTGTAAATGTGGCAGCCACTTTCATGGACAAAGTACCGGTACTGGGATCAAAAGATTTGCTGATGACATTCAGGTTTACCCCAGGTGTAGTTTCTTGCTCCGAGCTTATCAATGCAGACCATTGCGCATATCCCTCTAATATCTGATTTGTAGAACCCAATACTTTCCGGTCTATCGCCCCCCAAGGCTCACTGCCAGGGTTGCCCATCGCTACATATAGATCATTTCCATGGGTCGTCCTGAAATCAGGGAAACCACCGACGCCTGGAATCGAAAAATCGGAGGAATGGACCGCTACAACAACCACCCGATCTGGATCAGAGTTTATAATCTTTAATGCCTCGTGTTGGGCATTGGGGCAATTATCGCAATGTACCCCTGTAAAGTCTTCCAAGAGCACATTTTTGGCTTGTGGGGTGGGTATAGGGGTTGAGGTGTAGGTAGAATCGAGAACGAGTTGATCTGCAGAATCAAGGTTTATAAGAGAATTTTCTTCCTTGCAAGCTTGGAATGCCAAGCAGCAAATAAGCGGAATAACGAAAAGCGATATTTTTTTCATAACCTAAGTATTAAAAATTAGTGCTCAAACTTGCCCTCACACCGCTGAATGCAGGTTCAACCCGGCAAACGCCCCCGGTACAAACCACGCCTGCCACTTGTTTGGCATAGCCGATGGTAAAACGGGTTTGTTTTTCAGTATAGCCCACAAAAAAGCTATAGTAGTTGATTTTATCTGGCGTAGCATGGGCTGGGATGATGTTGTACATATCAGATACAGCAAAAGAAAACTTTGGAGCCAGGTTTAGTTCCACCAGCCCATAGGCATACGAGCCACTGTCTTGCTTGGTGGAAAGATATTGCAACTCGAACCTCAGGGATGGGGTCAGCCGCTCTTTGCCATTGTTCGGCTTGGTGGAGTTATTCAGGCGGATGCTCATTTCGGCAAATGGGGTAATGGTATGCACCACGGCACCTGGATGGCCTTCATATACCGAAAAATTATAGATCAAGGATTGTACACCTATTTCCGCCTTTACCCTACGGCTGAATACATGGGAATAGTCGCCATATAATTCCCGATATAGCAAGTCGCCATTCGGTTGGGTAATATAAGAGGCATTTAGGTCGAAAGTACTGTGTTTATTGGGGCTATAAGTCACTTCTCCTTGTATCCCTTCTTCCCCCTGCGATTGGGCAGATACACTGTACAAGGCGGGCAGTCTCATGGACAATTGCTTGGACAGGGCTGGCAAATAATCCGTGATCCCATCCAGCAAGGTTGCATAAGGGGAAGTCTTCATAATGAAAGACCTGATTTTCTTATACTGTATGTTGATGCCGAAACCTGAGAATGAGTAGTTGGCACCCCCATAAAATACTTCACCATCCAGGTTTTTCAATTGTACTTCATTCGTCACATCATCTGTTACAAAAACTGCTTCCCTTGATTTCCGGGCATATTCCGTGTACAAGCTGAAGCCTTGGAAAGACAATGTATTGTATATGGTGCCCGCATACATGTTATAGGTGGGGATAAATCGCTGAGCCAAAGGCAAGGCATTGATATCGCTGGCCAATTGCCCCATAGTGGCTTGGTCAAGTGTCCGGTTGAAGAAGCCAAGCCCGGTGAGGAACCCGACATTGCCGATACCCCATATCTTCTCGCTGTTCAATCCCTTCATTACCTGTGGCCAAACGGTGAACCGATACTTTTGCAACCCGGTAAAGCCTTTTATCATAAAGCTATCATTTGGCGTGTATTGTACTTTTACGCCTTGTACCGCATAGTCCAGCCCAATGACCCGGTCTTCATAAGCCCTGAACAGGATGCCGCTACCAAACTGGTCATAGAAATGCCCGGCAGTAAACTCCCATTTGTCTATTTTCTTTGATATCTGGTAGAAAGCCAATCCCTGATTGGTATAGGCTTCTACGGGATTGAGCAAGGGTGAATTATTGTATAAATCGAAACGGGTCATGAACGACCAGCCCTGTATCCGGTAATTCAAAGTGAACCATGCCTCGGCAGAAGATTTCTCATGTAAGTATTGGGTGGTATTGGTGCCTATGAGCGTGTCACGGTCATATACCGTGCCGTTGATCATCACATCCCCCGACAAATGTCCTTTGGTATCGTCCTGTGCAGTTGCCGCAGTGGCCAAAGAAACCAATATGGCTATGTAAAACAGCTTTTTAATCATACTATCCCCCTATCTATTGAACAACAATTTTACGTAAAACAATGGATTTTGCATCTTTGCTCTCAGTTCCATGTCGGTGAACATATTGGTGAACACCTCCTGCAATGCACTGCTGCTATGTATCCTATTCACCACAAAGTTAAACAACCATGGATAAGTTGTCAACTTTTGCATGGTATGGCTAAGTTTTAATTCATCCCAAAGCTTTTGGTACATGATCTGGTCATATTCCATCAAGGATTCTTTGGAATAGTTTCCTGATTCTACCGCCTTTTTGGCCATCCGCGATGCCACCAAGCCGCTGATGACTGCATTGCCCACCCCTTCTCCCGTAAAAGGGTCTATCAGGGAAGCTGCATCCCCGGTAAGGATGAAATGGTTACCCGTGAGTTCGCGTTTTTTGGAACCAAATGGAAGCCCCCACCCTACCACATTGCCTTCCAAGTTGGCGTGGGCAAAGCGCTTTTTCATCACGGGATGGTTTTCTACAATATTCAGAAGCTCTTTCCGAAGGTTTACTTTTCGCTTTTTGATATCAGCTGATAGCATGCCCATGCCCACGTTGGCACCACCATTGGGCAAGGGAAAAATCCAGAAATACCCAGGGAGCAGTTCTTTCATGAAATGCAGTTCCAGATAGTTCTCTGGGTGTAGGCCTCCCACATTGGAATAATAGGCCCTAATGCCGCCGCAGTAATGCTTATCGTCTTGTTCAAAACCTTGGAGCTTACGTTTTACTACTGATCTTGCCCCGTCTGCCCCGATCACCAAGGGTGTGCTTATTTTTTTGTCAATCCCTTCATGGTGGATTGTCAGGGTAACGCCATCTTCTTGGTAGGCAGCATCTTTCAGGTCAGCATTTTGCCAGATAGTGGCATGTTCGGCCCCTTCCAACTGGTTGAACATGAAATTATCGAAATCTATCCGTCTGGATATAAAACCAATGGGCAGGTCTCCTTTGGGCTTGGGGAAGGCAATATCCACCCCTTTGCCATTGGGTGCCGTAAACTGGATGCCATTGGTAAGCAAGGTTTTGCCTTGTTCTTTGCCAAATTGTTTCACGGCATCGGGTTTTAGCCGGGCCACTATGTCCAATGCTTTGCTGCTTATGGCATCTCCGCAGATTTTATCGCGCGGAAAAACATCCTTTTCCAAAAGGAGATGGTCAATCCCTTCATTTTCAAGAAACAAGGAAGCCGTGACCCCTGCAGGGCCCGCGCCAGCAATGACAACAGGAAAATAATTTTGCTCGGTCTGCAATGGTTGAATTTGCCTCAAAGATGGGGAAATTGGGCGGGAAAAGGAAATGACATTCGTTAACCACTTTTTTGAACCCAGCAAGGTTACACACTGAACATAATCCAACATGAACCGGCCGAACAAAAACATATCGTTACAAAAGGGTTACATAAGGTTTACACTTTGGGGGCATTTTTGCGATATATTAAGCTATTTAATATTGACTGTAAACAGATTAACACATTAGCATCCGACAAAAAGTGTAAACAGTGTAAACCCAAAAAAGGGAGGCCGAAAGAACCAAAGATCATTAGTTTGGCCTTGAGTTTGATTAATAATGTATTATTTCTTGGTTTGGAAGGGTGGTTCTTAATCCCACATCGAAAACTGGTTGAATAAAACCTAGAAGCCTATTCCCAGCTATTCAATCTCAGCAGTTATAGCATCCCCTCATCTGCAAAGCTATAAAAGCCTGCATTGGTGAAGATGATATGATCCAATACCTTAATATCCAAAGCACGGGCGGCCTCGCAGAGTTTTCGTGTTTGGGAGATATCGTCTTGGCTGGGTTTCAGGTTTCCGGAAGGATGGTTGTGCGCCACAATGATACCTGGGGCCAACTCTTCCAAGGCATATTTGAAAATGATCTTGTTATCCACCATGGTACTTGCCACGCCCCCTTGGCTCACCTTCACGTGGCGGGTCACGGTGTTTGACTGATTCAGCAGCAGAATATAGAATTCTTCATGGGGCTGGTCAGCTAGGTATGGGTATAGATACTCATAGGCGTCCTTGCTGCCGGTGATCTTTTTAAGTTCTGGTTTTTCGGAGAATTTGCGGCGACGGCCTAATTCCAGGGCAGCAATAATAGTGATTGCCTTCGCCGGGCCAATGCCCTTGACCTGGCTGAGTTGCTTTACGCTCAGTTTGCCGAGCTTGTCCAAATCGTTCCCTGCCTCTTTCAGCAGGGTTTTCGCTACATCTACAGCCGTTGAATCCCGGAAGCCCGTACCGAGCAAAATTGCAATCAGTTCAGCATCGGTAAGCACTTCCCGGCCCTTTGTGGCAAGTTTCTCGCGCGGCCTGTCCTCCTCCGACCAATTCTTAATGGCCAAAAAACCATTGCTGTCGGTGGAACTCAAGACAAGAGGATATTAACCGAGGTGGTTGACGAATTTCGCCAGCTTCGATTTCTTGTTGGATGCGTTGTTTTTGTGAATAACGCCCGTTTTCGCCAGTTTGTCAACCAAAGAAGAAGCCCTGCGGTACAATGTTTGTGCCTCGCTCTTGTCCTTCGTAGTCCTCAATTTCTTGATGAGATTACGGGTTGTTTTCATCTGGTAACGGTTGCGCAGCCTACGAACTGCCAATTGCCTTATTCTCTTTATCGCTGAAGGATGATGTGCCATCTATAAAATTTTAAAGGCGCAAAGATAAGAATTCTATGTCAATAATCAAACCCAATGCGAAAAACAATTGATCAAATGTATTTCGGCAACTCATCACAGTAAACAAACCGCCCTATTTATATGTACTTATAGGTGCGATAAAAAAACAACCTATATGAGAGCCATTTGGACAGGAGCCATCGGTTTTGGACTGGTAAATATCCCCGTAAAACTATTCAGCGCATCAGAGAGCAGTTCTTTAGACCTGAGGATGCTGAACAAAAAAGACCATGCCCCTATAAAATACCAACGGGTAGATGAAGAGACTGGCAAGGAAGTAGACTGGGACAATATTGTAAAAGGATATCTATTGGATGATGAATATGTGATACTGGATGATGCAGATTTTGAACGCGCCGGGGCAAAAAAAAGCAGGCTTATTGAAATCGACAATTTTGTTAACGAGCAGGACATCCCTTCCATGTACTACGAAAAACCATATTACCTGGAACCTGGAAAGGATGCAGCGAACGTATATTCCCTGTTGCTGGAAGCCCTGAAAAAATCGGGCAAAATAGGAATCGCCAGTTTTGTGTTGCGAAACAGGGCCTCATTGGCGCTATTAAAGCCGCAAGACAATGTCATTGTCCTGAACCAAGTACGGTTCCCGGAAGAGATAAGGAGCACCCGCGGACTGAACCTCCCCGATAAAAAGACCTTCTCAGAAAAAGAACTCGACCTGGCTTTGAGCTTGATCAAACAATATTCAACCAAACTAGACCTGACAAAGTACAAGGATACCTACACGGAAGCCTTGATGGAAGTGATACGCGACAAGGCGAGAGGTAAATTGCCTGAAACCCCAAAACTAAAAATAACCCCTACCAAATCAACTGACCTGATGAAGCAATTGAAGGCCAGTTTGGAAAAAAAGAAGCAAGCAGCATAAAACAAGCACAACATATAGAATGAAATAGCTCGGATACCTAGCAAAAACACATATAAATGATTAACTTTGTGAGATTTGAACTTGTGAAAATATGACACTGGCTACCTATAGAGAAAAACGGAGGTTCTCAGACACCCCCGAACCAGAAGGCTCCTCCAAAAAAGGGCATTTCAAACTTAAATTTGTGGTACAACGACATGCCGCCACCAACCTGCATTATGATTTCAGGTTGGAGATGGAAGGCGTGCTTAAAAGCTGGGCAGTACCCAAAGGACCCTCCATGGATCCCAATGACAAACGGCTGGCTATGATGGTGGAAGACCACCCTTATGAATACCGCAAGTTTGAAGGACGCATCCCCGATGGCAACTACGGGGCCGGCATGGTTGAAATATGGGACGAGGGCACCTATGAAGCTGAAAACATTACCGGGAAACAGAATGATGAGCGGGTATTGCTTGCTGAGCTCAGTAAGGGTGAGATCAAGTTTATCCTACACGGAGAAAAGCTTCAAGGCTCATTTGTGTTGGTGAAAACCGATCACATGGGTGAAAACGCTTGGCTACTCATCAAGCACAAAGATGAATATGCCGTCCAGCACTATGATGCAGAAGCTCATGTATCTCCCCGGTCTGAGGTGGACAAATACCTGGAATCAAAAAAAAACCTTTGAAAAGACTGGCCCATAAGCCAGATATAACACAAATAGAGGTACCGGAGGGCGCAAAAAAAGCTGCCATGCCGGGCATGGTGAAACCCATGCTTGCCAAATTGATAGATAAGCCCTTTGATGATGAGGGATGGCTATTTGAAATAAAATGGGACGGATATAGGGCACTGGCAAACCTTGATAAAGGCAATGTGCTTTTGTACTCCAGAAATGGGATCGTTTTCGATAAATATACTGAAGTGTCTGATGCTTTGACGAAATTCCCGTTCGATGCCATTTTGGACGGTGAAGTTGTAGCCTTAGATACAGATGGGATTCCCAAATTCCAATACCTGCAGAACTTTGAAACCGATCCTTCACACCCGCTCCAATATCAAGTATTTGACATACTCTATTATAATGGTTATGACCTAAAAGCAGTGGGGTTGGCCCAACGCAAAGCTTTTCTGCAAAAAATATTGCCAAAAAACGAAGTCGTCAGGTATTCAGATCATGTGATGGGTACCGGCATAGATTTTTTCAATTTAGTGGCTAAAATGGGGTTGGAAGGCATTGTAGGCAAAAAAGCAGACAGTACCTATCAGGTGAACAAAAGGACGGGGGCCTGGGTGAAGATAAAAACTGGAAAAAGACAAGAGGCTATTATTTGTGGATATACCGAACCCAAAGGCAGCAGGCAATATTTTGGATCGTTGATACTCGGTGTGTATGAGAAAAATGCCTTGAAATGGATCGGGAGCAGTGGTGGCGGATTTGATGAGGAAAGCCTAGAAACGATCTATAAAAAATTGATAAAACTAAAACAGGAAGCATCGCCATTTGGTTATAAGATAACACAAAAGAGCAAAATATACTGGGTGGCCCCAAAACTCATCTGCGAAGTATCTTTTAGTGAG
>Ga0206962_1272_pt1 | contig 13096 bp, 13 predicted proteins | sample Alteio_BWOrgHeat_27_FD_153241 | JGI IMG/M metagenome (GOLD analysis project Ga0206962, IMG submission 153241) | Enriched cells from forest soil in Barre Woods Harvard Forest LTER site, Petersham, Massachusetts, United States -... | ecosystem: Environmental > Terrestrial > Soil > Temperate forest >...
TGTTATGTTCTATCAGCCGAACCAGCACAAGGCTGGATATATAAAGGACCAATTTTAAATCATGGAATCGCAGATTTCGACCCAACAAACAAAAACCAATTTGTTTGTCAAGAGTCTGGCCCAGATACGGTTTCTTTTCAACGTTTGATCGTGTACAATATGCAAACCCATCAAAAAAGGATACTGGTTACTGGCGGCTTTCTGGACCAGCCCCATTGGGGCAGCAGGGGTTGGATCGTTTTTACCAGTGCATACGATGACCAGCTTTGGATGGTGAAAAGCGATGCGAGCCAATTGGTGCAGTTGACCAAGGACCCAGCGGGTTCGTTGCATTATTCCCCTGCTTGGAGCCCCGATGGCACTAAAATAATTTTTGACTACAATCCCCCAAATGGAACACAAGGGAATAGTAGGATAATAGATACCAATGGCAATGTGTTGCGTAATCTGGATACTTCTTTTGGCGGTGAGGCCATATGGTTCCCCGATGGCGGCCATATTTCTGGCATCAACCATGGCAAACCTCATATACTTGATCTAGGCTCGAACAAAATGACACCAATCCCATGCGAAGTAAAGGCATTGTTCCCCGACCAACAATCATGGATAACTTTTGATACGGGTGGAATATTTGTTTATCATGTGAAAACCAATTCGAGGCAATTGATAAAATCGCCGTGCAAGACGCGTGAATACAATTATTTTTCCATCTCAAACGATGGCCAACAAATACTTTCTGCGCGGGGAACCTATAGACAGCTCGATCCTCAAACCCTATGGACTGAGGGAGATATAGTAACGATGGATGCAAATGGTAACAACGTTAAGGTTGTGGATATCAAGTGATCGGGGTAATTTTGTTCTAATCCGTGGTCTGTGTGCCACAGAACATGGAACGGGGGTGAGCGTATGCTCATCAAAAACGATATCTATTATGAAAAATTTGTCAAAACAGAATAAACTCGTTCTGCTTCTTTTTATGAGTGCGATGCTTGTATGGGGCTGCAAAAAAGATCCCCCCCATTTATTCAGGTCCACAAGACAATGAACCGTGTTATGTTATATCAGACGAACCCGTGCAAGGCTGGGTATATAAAGGCCCAACTTTAGCGCATAGAACCGCCGATTTCGATCCCACCAACAATAACCAATTTGTTTGCATCGAGTCAGAAGAAGATACGGTTTATTTTCAGCGTTTGATCGTGTACAATATGCTCACCCACCAAAAAAGGATACTCGTTACGGGCAGCTTTCTGGACCAGCCCCATTGGGGCAGCAAAGGTTGGATCGTTTTTACCAGTGCCTACGATGACCAACTGTGGATGGTGAAAAGCGATGCGAGCCAATTGGTGCAGTTGACCAAGGACCCAGCGGGTTCGTTGCATGATTTCCCGGCTTGGAGCCCCGATGGCACTAAAATAATTTTAGCGTATAATCCCCCAAATGGAGCTCCTGGCTTTAGTAGGATAATAGATACCAATGGCAATGTGTTGCGTAATCTGGATACTTCCTTTGGTGGGGATGCTACATGGTTCCCAGATGGCGGCCATATTTCTGGCATCAACCACGGGAAAGCTCATATACTTGATCTAGGCTCGAACAAAATGACACCAATCCCATACGAAGTAAAGGCATTGTTTCCCGACGAACAATCGTGGATATCAAGAGACTTGGGCGGGATATTTGTTTATCATCAGAAAACCAATTCCAGACAATTGATAAAACCGCTATGCACGACACGGGAGTATAATTATTTTTCCATCTCAAACGATGGCCAACAAATACTTACTTCGTGGAGGATATCTAAACAACTTGATTCTCAAACCCTATGGACAGAAGAAGATATAGTAACGATGGATGCAAATGGTAACAACGTTAAGGTTGTGGATATCAAGTAATGGGGGTAATTTTGTTCTAATCCGTGGTCTGTGTGCCACAGAACATGGAACGGGAATATCCCGAACTCCCATCCTTGTTTGCCTGTACGTCAAACATCACCCTGTCAATATCATAATTGGCCCGGTTGGCCCAACGCTCCGGCATATATTCTGTATCAAAAAGGCCGCCCCCACAATCATGCAACACTATTGCGGCCAATGCCAAGGCTGAGGCAGTCATCAAGGTATGGTTATTGTCTTTTAAAAGCACCCCGCCATCCAGGCCATCATGCTTGGTAACGGTAAAAAGGCTGTTTGCCATATAATCTATATTACGTGCAAGGAACTGGAGGTTCAATTTTGTGGCATGGGCCCATGTGGCATCAGTTCCGCCCGCAGAGGTAAGCAAGTCCCAAGCCTCCAAGGCCATGATCAGGGCCTTGCTTTCGTATTGAAGCTGGTCTGATCCCAAATCCTTATTGGTGGGCATGGCATAATCCATGATATTCAATTGGGCCATGGCTACTTGCCGGAAATTCTCTTTTGTGGGGGAACTTAGGTTGCTAAAACTGGCACTGCTGCCCGAAACGGTTACTTCAATGTCCAAAAAACAAAGAAATGCTGCCAGTTTCGCATTTCTTGCCGCTGCCATATTATCCTTGGCCCAGTCATTGTCTTTGTCTCCGCTTGGGAATTCTGAAGGGGTAGTGGAGAGGCCTGCAACTGTAGAATTCATAACAGTAAATTGTGTAAAAAAAACATTATTGGCACCATTGGCAGTAAGTTTATTGCCTACTTCGGTCCTCCAATTGCCATATGTCCAACCGGGTTTTTTTACAATTGTTGTAAGCGGCCCGGTGGTTGAGGCTCCATTGACTGGTTTCCATTGCCCTAACTTTGGGTTATTGGTTACTGATTTTGGGATGTCAAAATGCTTCTGCCCAAATGCAACATTGGTAATAAGTAACAGTATGCAGATTGCATACAAAAACTTTGATTCGCTGGTTTTGGTTCTTGGTCTCATGATGGTGGTTTTAAGTTTGATAGAAAAATTCAATCAGTGTAAATTTCGTTCATATATCAATGTATCGTTTATAATAAATTTTACTATACCATATTGAAGGTTATAAAAGCAGTAGGTGCTATCAATGTAATAATTGGATCCGGAATTTACCCCTTGGAAATTTTTTACATTATAGTATTTTTCGCCTCCAATCGTTAAACTGTCATTCCAGTTAGTAATATGCGATTTATACTGAATATCCCCTACGCCTAAATCCTTTCCTCTAAAAGTGATATGAAGAGTTGTATAAGATAAATTATCCAGTTCACATGTCATTTTTTGTGGCCCTGCCATGTCCGCCACCAAATAATCAGAAGTCATAAACTCATTGCAATCGTGGTTGTCATCCCTAAAAATATTAACCACTTGGAATGGTTTGATTACAGTGTCTTTTATTGTGTAAGTTTCGTCCCTTTGGTAAATATAACCTGAGTTTCTGTCGTTTCTGTGATACACTTTAAATTTCAGGGAATCACCTGGCTTCATGGGTTGAAAAAGCCATCTGCTTGCCGTGGATGGAAAGGCAAGAGTCCTCATTGGGGTATCACATTTTGGACTATCGTCCGGTTTCTGGCAAGCCCACAAACTAACAGCCAAAGCGATAAGAACAAGGGGGAATATAAATTTGAAAGGTTTCATATCAATCAGTTATCGGGTTTTGTAATGCTAAGTTATGAAGGTTTTTTGAATAAACAAATTTATTTTTGGGGGAAACGGGCCGGCTTGGGAGTGTGTAGGCTTGTTGGTGAAAACACCCAACAAGGGCAGAGGTTGTGATTCTTTGTAAGTGGGGGGGGAAGACCAACAACGGCGAAAAGGTTTTTTCCATGGCTTTGGTTATTAGTGAGGTTTGCGTAGATAAATCAATGTATCATTTACTTCTAGTTTGAGTATCCCATATTGTAGATTATAGGAGCAATAAGTGCTATCAACATAATACTTCGAAAAATCATCATTTACACCAAAAAAGTCCTTAACAGAATAGTACTCTTGTCCTCCGATCATAATACTGTCGTGCCAGCTATCTAAATGATATACATATTGATCATTCCCAACTTCAAAAATTTTGCCTTGGAACAATATTCCTAACTTAGTTATTTGCCCTGCTTCAAGTTCAACCTCAAGTTTTGTCGGGCCTTTCAAATTAACGACTCTATTGTTGTTAGTATAGAAATCATTGCAGTTAATATTGTGATTAGGATCAGCTATTTGAAGTTTTTGGGTTAAACTATCGCTTATGAAAAATTGAGCATCCCGCCTATAAATATATCTTCCACCATTTGCTTTGTCTTTAAAATACACTTTGAAGGTTACAGTATCCCCAATTTTAATGGGTTGCAGCAACCAATTGTTTGCAGGGTTCACCCAAAAGTTGTATTCTGGTGTAGTACATGGTGTATTGTTATCATCCGGTTTCTGGCACGTCCACAATCCAACAGCCAAAGCGAAAAGGAATATAAATTTCAAAGGTTTCATGTCAATCAGTTATCGGGTTTTGTAAGGCTAAGTTATGAAGGTTTTTTGAATTGAATAAATTTTTTTTTGGGGAAACGGGCCGGCTTGGGAGTGTGTAGGCTTGTTGGTGAAAACACCCAACAAGGGCAGAGGTTGTGGTTATTTGTAAGTGGGGGGGAAGACCAACAACGGCGAAATGGTGCGTCACACCTAACGGAAGGTTTTTAGGCTGGCCTATAGAGGTAAATGTAGCTATAAAACAAATAATCACTGCAAGAAACTGTTTTTTTTGATTGATAAGGTTTGTCATTGCTTCTTTTTTTTAAGGTTGTTATTGTTTATGGCATTCTCATATATATTAATGTATCGTTAACAATAAATTTCAACATACCGTATTTAAGGTTATAAAACATATAAGTACTATCAATATATTTTGAATAAGAATCCACGCCTTTGCAGAGCTTTATATCATAATATTTTGTTCCCCCGATCACTAAACTATCATCCCAATCAAATTGATGAGATTGATATTGGAAATCAGCACCGTTAAATTCTCTATACTTCAAATTTATCACAAGATCTGTATATGACCCATTAGTCAACTTGCAGGTTAATGATTCAGGGCCTTTAATGTCAGCAATCAAATAATCATTAATCATCCAGTCATTGCAGTTCGCGTCTTTGTTGGTATTGAGTTCCTGTACTTTTTGTATCCCTGTGTCCTTTATAAAGAACCCTTCGTCTCTCAAATATGCATATTTGCCTCCATTGGCTTTGTCTTTATGGTACACCTTGAATTTTATGCTGTCCCCCGGTTTTATCGGATCAAATAACCACCGGCTGGCATTGAATCGAAAGGGATATTCGTGAATTGGGTCATTGCATGTGTTATCATCTGGTTTCTGGCAAGTCCAAAATCCAACAGCCAAAGCGAAAAGAACAATGGGGAATATAAATTTGAAAGGTTTCATATCAATCAGTTATCGGGTTTTGTAAGGCTAAGTTATGAAGGTTTTTTGAATTGAATAAATTTATTTTGGGGGAAACGGGCCGGCTTGCGAGTGTGCAGGCTTGTTGGTGAAAACACACAACAAGTGCAGATTTTGTGGTTATTTCCCCGCTGGCGAATCTTAGCGGAGCGGGATTCGTGCCTCTGCATTTGCCCCCGAACTATCGGGGGCAGGGGAAAGACACGAATCTCCCTTCTAAAGCAGGTAAGATTCGCGCCAGCTAAAAATCCAACCATTCATCCAACATCCAACATCCAACATTGCCCCCTAAACATCCGTACCCGAAAAAAGCGTACTTTTGTGGTTAAACTATAGTTGTAGATGGCAAAGAACCATATCACCAAGATATTTGTAGTAGAAGATGACCCGATTTTCAGCCGAGTGCTCAAGTTTAAACTGGAGGAGGAAGGGAATTACGAGGTAATGATGTTTACTACGGGAGAAGAGTTTTTGAAAAACCTTGATCTGGCACCGGATATTGTGACCATAGATTACAACCTGCCCGGGGTAAAAGGGATAGAACTCCTCAAGAAGATAGTAGCGTACAACAAAGACATTACCCCCATTATCCTTTCTGCCCAGGAAGAGGTAGAGGTAGTGGTGCAGGCGTACAAAAACGGGGCAAAGGACTATATCGTTAAAAAGGACAATGCCATCGTAGAACTGATGAACTCTATTGCCAATTTCAATACGCAGGTGAACCTGAAGAAGGAAGTGGAAGACCTGAAGGACCTGATCGTGGACCGGGAAAAATACCTGACCTTTATCGGGGAAAGCAAACCCGTGCTGTCAGTGCTTCGCCTGGTACAAAAGATAGAAAAGACCAATATGATGGTGCTCATTACCGGGGAGAGCGGTACGGGCAAGGAAGTCATTTCCCGCATCATCCATCTCAACTCGCTCCGCCGCCGGGAGGCATTTATCCCCGTGAACATGGCTGCCATACCGCCAGACCTGATTGAAAGCGAACTGTTTGGCCACGAAAAGGGGGCATTCACCGGGGCTGACAGCAAGCGTATCGGTAAATTTGAGGAAGCCAACAAAGGCACCATATTCCTGGATGAAATCGGTGAAATGGACATGACCCTGCAAACCAACCTGTTGAGGGTATTGCAGGAATCCACCATCTGCCGTGTGGGCAGCAACAAAGAAATACACCTTGACGTTCGGGTGCTGGCCGCGACCAATAAAAACCTCGGCCAACTGGTAAAGGAAGGCAAATTCAGGGAAGACCTGTTTTTCCGTTTACAGGGGTTCTTGATTCACCTGCCACCGTTGCGCGAACGCGGCAATGATGTGCTGATGCTGGCCAAGCATTTCCTGAGAGAGTTTTGCAAGAACAACAGGTTGCCAGAAAAAACCTTCAGCAAGGATTCATTGGAAGCCATGTTGGAGCATAGATGGCCCGGCAATGTACGGGAACTGAAAGCGACCGTGGAACGCACCGCAATAATCTCAGATTCCAATGTCATTACCTCCGAAGATTTTATTTTCTCGGATATAATGGCGTAAAAAAGAGCGGCCCATTACAGCAATAAACGGATTTCTGCGAGTTCCTTGCCAAGTTGCTGAACTCCTTGAAAGATTTTTTTTGTCTGTGCCTGCGATGGTTTTTTCATGCCATTGATGTATTGGGACAATAGGCTATGATTCATGCCAATACGTTCGCTAAGGGCCTTTGCGTTTATTACTTTGTAGAAATCAAAAAAGCTTTCGAGGTCAAGTATGATTTTTATTTCGTCTGAGGAATAGGTAAATCCCTCTTCTTCAAATGAAAGGTTCACAACATCCAGGATGTTTTCTTTTAATTCGTCATAGCTATCCCCTTCCGTGTTAATTGATTTATTATTGACGAGCGCATGGGCACTATAGCCGGTATCTTCCTTCGTAATTGTAATTTTAATAACAGGCTTTTTCATCTTTTTTGACCTAAATCTCCTTCCGTAACCTGGCCACGGGGATGTTCAATTGCTCGCGGTATTTGGCCACGGTTCGGCGTGCGATATTATAGCCTTTTTCGTTGAGGAAATCGGTAAGCTTTTCATCGGTGAGCGGGCGTTTTTTGCTTTCCCCACCGATATAGTCTTTCAGTATCTGCTTCACTTCGCGGTTGCTCACCTCGTCCCCGGAGTCGGTCTGGATGCCTTCAGAGAAGAACTCTTTTAAAGAGTATATACCGAAATCGGTTTGCACGTATTTGCTGTTGGCCACCCGGCTCACCGTAGAGATATCCATGCCGATACGGTCTGCGATATCCTTGAGTATCATCGGTTCCTGCTTTTCGATATCCCCCGTCAGGAAGAAATCCTTTTGCAGTTCCACGATGCATTTCATGGTTTGCAACAGGGTGTTTTGACGTTGCTTTATGGCATCAATAAACCATTTGGCACTGTCCAGCTTTTGCTTGATGAACTGTACCTGGTTTTTCAGGTTTTTGTTTTTTATCGCACTCTCGTTATAGCCTTTCAGCGTTTCCTGATACCCACGGTTGACGCGCAGTTCCGGTGCGTTTTTGGAGTTGAGGCTCACATGCAGTTCCCCGTCTATCACCGTCACAATAAAATCTGGGATGATGTATTGCGCCTTTACGTTTATCTGGCTCTCTCCGGGTTTGGGGTTGAGGTGCACAATGGTATCTATCACCCCTTTCAGGTCGTCCCGGTCTATTTTCAGGGCCTTCATCAGTTTGTCGTAGTGTTTTTTGGCCAGGTCGTCCATATGGTGGTGGATGATTTTCTTGGCCTGCTGCACTTCATGGGTCTGCTCCATCTTGTTCAGCTGTATCATCAGGCATTCGTCCAGGCTGCGGGCCCCGATGCCGGGTGGGTCAAAGGATTGCAGGATGTGCAACACCTTTTCGAGTTCCTGCTCGTTGGTCTGCGTCTGGCTCATGAATGCCAGGTCGTTGGCGATGTTTTTCAAGGGGCGCCTCAGATACCCATCTTCTTCCAGCATGCCGATGAGGTGGCGTGCCAGCATCTTGTCACGATCGCTGATGTTCACGGCATCCAGTTGCTCGTTCAGCATGTCGTACAGGGTATTTACCGTGGCAAAGGGCAGTTCGCGTTTTTCTTCGTTGGGGTCGCTTTGGCCGGTATAGGCATAGTCGCCCGCCTCGTCATCGCCCATATAGTCACCGAGGTCGGTTTCATAATCGTCATAGTCGTTTTCTTCGCTTTCATCTTCCCCGTCGCTATCGTCCCCATCAAATTTATCTTCGTCACTTTCAGCATCTGAGCCCTCGGTTTTCTCTGTTTCCAGCGCAGGGTTTTCGGTAATTTCTTCGTCCACACGTTTTTCCAGCTCCAGGGTATTGAGCTGCAACAACTGTATGAATTGTATCTGCTGCGGTGACAGTTTTTGAAGCAGTTTCTGGCTGAGTCCTTGTTTAAGCATTTTTATACCCTAATTTTGCAATCCGCTTCCGGTTAACGTTTAGTTAGGCAAATATAACAACAAAACCGAAGCCTTATCACTTAAAAACAGAGGTTATGCCGACATTGACGAAAGATTTTGTGTATATCAGCGGTTTACAGAAACAGATTGGCAACAAGGTCACCCTGCAGGGATGGGTGCAGAACCGCCGCGACAGCAAGGGCATCGTGTTCCTGGTGCTGCGCGACGGCACCGGCTACCTGCAATGCGTGATACTGGAAGAAACCATTGGTACCGAAAGGTTTGACCAGGTGAAGCGCTTGGGGCTTGAAAGTTCCGTGCAGATAACCGGAACCGTACGTGCCGATGAAAAACAGATCGGCGGGCTGGAACTGCAGGCCGATAGCGTGGAAATATGGGCCGAGGCAGAGGAATATCCCATCGGGAAAAAAGACCATGGGGTGGACTTTCTGCTCAGCCGCAGGCACCTTTGGCTACGCAGTAAAAAGCAATGGGCCATCATGCGTATCCGCAACTCGATAATATATGCCATCCACCGGTTTTTTCAAGAGCGTGGATTTGTGCAGATGGATGCCCCGATATTTACCGGGAATGCCGTAGAAGGTACGACCAACCTGTTTGAAACCGATTTTTTTGAACAGCCTGCCTACCTGAGCCAGAGCGGGCAGCTCTATGGCGAAGCGATGGCCATGGCGATGGGAAAGATATACACCTTTGGCCCAATATTCAGGGCGGAGAAATCAAAAACACGTAGGCACCTTTCTGAGTTTTGGATGATAGAACCCGAAATGGCATTCTATGATCTTGACATGACCATGGACGTGATCGAGGATTTTATCAGGACGGTGGTGACCGAAGTGCTAGAGAAATGCAAGGATGAGTTCGCTATAATAGAACGAGATATCACCAAACTGGAAACGGTGACCAAAACCTTTCCGCGTATCCCTTATGATGAGGCGGTAAAGATCATCCGCGGGGAAAAGGATGTGGACGGACAAAATGCCATAAAAAGCCTGGAGCAGGAACTGGAACGCATCAAAGCGAAAATAAAGGAACTGACTGCTGACAATGAAACCCGCGAACAAGGGCTGAAACAGCAAGGCGTGAAAAAAGGGGTGATTGCCTTTAACGAAGAGAAGATCAGGCAGCAAAAAATAGAGATCAAGGAGCTGGAAGAAGATGAGCGCAATATCCCGAACTGGTTGGAGAGTGCGAAAAACTTCAAGCACGGAGAAGACTTTGGAGGTAGCGACGAAACCGTGATCACCCGGATGTTCGACACGCCCATCATGGTGTACAACTGGCCCAAAGCGGTGAAAGCCTTTTATATGAAGGAAGAGGATGACCAGCCGGGCGTGGCCAAAGGGGTAGACGTATTGGCCCCGGAAGGCTATGGTGAAATAGTGGGCGGCGGCCAACGGGAAACCGACCTACAAAAACTGGTTGACCAGATACACCGCCACGAACTACCCATGGAAGTCTTTGAATGGTACCTGGACCTGCGCCGATTCGGTTCCGTACCCCATAGCGGGTTCGGCCTAGGACTGGAACGGATCATCTGCTGGGTATGCAAGCTTCCCCACGTTAGGGAGTCCATACCGTTCCCGAGGTTTGTAGGGAATTTGTTTCCGTGAGGGCGGGGGTAGTGAGTTGGTGGGTTAGTGAGTTGGTGGAGTTGGTGGTTTGCTCGCGTATTTGTCCTTCTGAGCTTGCGAAGAAACTGAATTGCAATGGTTTGTTATCTGAAATTTGATGATATTCTCGCAAATTTTTATTCTGCAAAATATTCTTTTCTGGCAAAGAATTTATTGGCACGCAAAGGCGCGAAGGCAAAGGTGAAAGATAAAGAACCTATTTTTTTGCAGGCCAAATTTGGAATAGTTTTATTGTGTAATATTCTGAAGAATGGTCTGGCATTGGTACACCTCTTTTCACCTTTGCAGTTCTATTTTCAAACGAAGCGGATTCCCATAAAAGACTATCACCCGTTGCCGATAAATCGTACATTTCGGTTCTGAAAAAACGCTTGTTCAATTTGTCAAAGAAGATATTCTCACTGGTTCCTGCCACTAAATGGTAGATGGTAAAGCAATCATAAAACTGGATTTTGTTTTTGAACTCGATAGGGTGATCAATCTCTATCGTTCCTTCCTTGTTTTCAATTTTAACGATGCTATCTACGCGATTTGAATGGCGATAAACCAAAGTAAAATAAAATTCACTTTCTGTAACACTATCGGATATAACAAAATAAGCAGTGTCCTGTGAAGATCTTGAAATAAAGCCTGACATGGGATTTTTGCCATATAAACTACCACCAAAAATCGAAGAAGGCAATAGCATCAATACTATTGCTTTAGCGCATAGCCTACTCATATGTATGCATTTCATTAGAAAAATTAAATGTCAATTTACCTTGGTAATTCCTGATGTACAGGAATTTGAACCCGGTCTTCAAAAAGCATGTTCCATCTGCAGAATTGCCAGAACTAACGATCTTCAACTTTGCCAATCCACCAAAAGTCGGCACGATTAAATTGTCTTTTCCCCATATTGATATTATACCTAACGTTTCAAACGTTTCATAATAATCGGTATTGACCAATTTGTCATTAATGTAAATCCTTAAGGTATCGTGAAAATCCGCCTCGAAAATCAATATAATACTGTCTCCACCCTTGGGCTTACTATAATCCATATACGTTCTCTCGGCATTCGTACCTATTATGGAAAAACAAGGAAACAACAAAATACAAGCAAGCAACAGCTTCACCGTATTCATATTGTCAAGTTGATCTGTGTAAAATTAGCAAATATCCACTACAGCGCACTTTTAATCAAATTTACTTCTGATATCCCACAATCCCAAAATCCTGGTTCAGACATTTTGAACCTCCCCACCATTTCATGTTTATCACAACAAAGCCCAACAATCTCCGTTGGCTTAGCAAGTAAACTTGGATATGATATAAAGACATGCTTCAAAAACTTAAAGATAACAGCCGCCTGCATATTGTGCTCATCGTGGCACTTTCCTGCTTGTTCAGTTTGGTATTGTTGGCTTTCAGGATATGGTATGCTGATTCATGGAGCATGCGGTTTTTGGTATGGAACCTGTTTTTGGCAGCCATCCCATTTGCCATAAGCACTTCATTGTTGTCGAGGGATATCCAAAAAATGGGCTGGTTGCCTTTTATCATTACGATTGGAACTTGGCTGCTGTTTTTTCCGAACGCCCCCTATATCCTCACTGATATGCTCCACCTGCACCAGCGTTTTCATGTGCCGATATGGTATGATACCTTGCTGATGGTTTCCTTTGCCTGGAATGGCTTCGTGATGGGTTTGATTTCACTTATTGACATACAGCACATCATAAGTGAAAAAACAAACAAGACCGTAGGATGGGCATTTGCTTTTTTTTGCGATTTGCCTGGGGAGTTTCGGCATCTATCTCGGCCGATTTGACCGATGGAACAGTTGGGATATCCTCACCAATCCTCTGCATCTCGGGGGAGATATCTCAAGACAAATACTGCACCCCAATGCCCACCACCAGACCATTGCCGTCACGATGCTGTTTTCTATTTTTATAGGCATTGCCTATGCCATGTTGAGGCTATTGGCGAGTGGGAAAATTGCTGCGAGAAAATAATAACCCGTTGTTCGATGAAGGTTGCGTGGAAAGGATCGGCCTTAGAAAAATTGGCGCCCGAATCTGAATGAATGAAGCGGTTAAAACAAAACACAGCCGCGAACGAAATATGATGAAAAGAACAAGATAATGTTCGGCCTTGTTTTGTTGAGCGAAATGAGTTCAGATTCAGCCAAATTTTTCTAAAGCCTTGAATTTTTGGTACTTTTGTTTCAAGACAAAAGTACAGCGAACAATTTGATATACTGTATGTTATGTAAATATTTATATGCAGGGAACAAGCTGAATTCAATCATACAGCGAGTTACCCTTTCTTCTCCTCAAAAAAACTTTTAAGATCACTTTTGTTGCTATTGCTTTCAAAATTGAATATTGCCATTAAAAATAAATAGGCAAATACTACCATGCCCATTGGCAAAAGATGAACCATTTCGAAAGTGTGGCTATTTACCACGTTTATAAGCATCTTTAACACGCCTCCTCCAGCAATGCCAAACCAAAATAGCCCAAAAACAAACATAAATAGAGTAGGACGGATGATGACATGAATTTCAGTCCCTGCTGAACCTGCCGTTAGCTTACCTATGATCTGAGGGCCAATGGAATTTTTCTTTCCAGATTGTTTGACAATGAAAAAAGA
>Ga0206962_1274_pt1 | contig 13020 bp, 10 predicted proteins | sample Alteio_BWOrgHeat_27_FD_153241 | JGI IMG/M metagenome (GOLD analysis project Ga0206962, IMG submission 153241) | Enriched cells from forest soil in Barre Woods Harvard Forest LTER site, Petersham, Massachusetts, United States -... | ecosystem: Environmental > Terrestrial > Soil > Temperate forest >...
CACAAAGCAGACTGTAAAACAGCGTTTCATTTGAATCCTGCAGGTCTCTCAGATAAATGTATTGTTCAATCTCAGAACTTTTACTCTGAAAAGCCTCATAGGAGCGTCGGCGCTGAATGGTAAGGTCCACCTCTCCAGGTGGTAATAAACCCCAGAGATTGAACTCTTCCCGCTCTCTGGCAGTAAATGCCATTCCCTTATTCAGTAACGGATTTAAAATCAAAGCATGTTCAGATTGTGGAACCTTCAAAACAGGCTTACCATCACGCCCCTTTGCCAGTTCATAATCCATCGACATGCCTCCGTGGCATTAGACTGCAGCTCCCGATATTATACCCTGCCGTTCTCATGAAGACTGTTGTAATGAATAAATTTAGATCAAAGTTCGCAAAAGTTGCTTTAGCATGATGACCTCCGAAAACAGGCCTTGGACAAGTTTTGCCATAAGCCAACTCATTGAAAAATCAAACAGACCAGTCTGTGTGATCACGCCGGATACCCTTACAGCGGCTCGCCTTGAAGAAGAGCTGGGATTTTTTTGTCCAACCATATGCAACGAGATTTTGCACCTGCCTGACTGGGAAACGCTGCCATATGACTATTTTTCACCCCACCAGGACATCGTCTCTGAACGCTTAAAGACTCTCTATCATCTGCCGGGTCTGCTAAAAGGCGCTCTTATCACACCCATTACAAGTCTGATGCACCGGCTGTGTTCCAAAGACTACATCGAAGCACACAGTCTCATCGTTGAAGTGGGAGAAGCATTTAACCTCACGCAAATGCGTCAGCGTCTTGAACGTGCCGGTTACAGAAATACAAGCCAGGTCCGGGAACACGGTGAATTTGCACTCCGGGGTGCCATTATTGATCTCTTCCCCATGGGGAGTGACCACCCTTTTCGCATCGAACTGATGGACGAACAGATCGAGTCGATTCGTACATTTTCTCCCGAAACTCAGCTTTCACTTGCCAAAAACAGCCGGATTGAACTGCTGCCGGCCCGTGAAATGCCTTTAACGAAAACCGCCATCGATCAATTCAGGCAGGCCTGGCGCCGCGAATTCAGCGGTAATCCACTGGATTGCCCTCTTTACCGGGACGTTTCTGAAGGCATTTTCACCCCGGGTCTTGAGTATTATCTGCCTTTATTTTTTGAATCAACCACAACCCTTTGCGACTGGCTGCCCAAAAATACCCTGATCATTCCCATAGGCGATATCACAGTCAAAGCCTCTGCCTTTTGGGAGGAAATCCAGCATCGTTATGAACAGCGACGGCATGATATTCACCGTCCCCTGCTCTCTCCTCAGCAACTGTTTGTTCCACCTGAGACCGTTTTTTCAGAACTGGACGCCTGCACCCAGGAAACGCTCTCCTCCAGAGGACCGACCCTGACCGATAATCCAAAAATATTTTTTGAAACCTGGCAGGGCAGAACGCTTTTTAGCGCAGAGACGCCGGGAAGGCGTGAATTTTTCATGCAGCAACTGCCATTCCGCCCCAAAATGTTTGAAAGTTGGCAGGCATTCCTCACAGAAAGCGACACCTCAACCGGCATGATCGTGTCCCCCCTTGAACAGGGATTCTGTATTGATGCTTTAAATATCGCATTGATCACTGAAAATGACTGGACAGGCCAGCGTGTGATCCTGCAGCAACGCCGCCGGGAACCCACCCGGGACAATGAAGCATTTTTTCGCGATCTTGCAGAACTGCAGACAGGGTCTCCGGTTGTTCACATTGACCATGGCATTGGCCGTTATCTGGGATTACAAACCCTGACTGTGGGTGGGGTCACGGGCGAATTTTTAAGTCTCGAATACGCAGGCGGCGACCGTCTGTATGTACCCGTTTCTTCTTTGCATCTGATCAACCGCTACAGCGGAATTGATCCGGAACATATCGTATTAAGTAAACTGGGCAGTGGGCAGTGGCTTCGGGCACGAAAAAAAGCCCTGGAAGACATGCGGGATGTGGCAGCCGATCTGCTGGATGTCTATGCCAGACGTGCCTCCGCAAAAGGACCCGCCTTTCGCACACCGGATCAGGATTATTCAGCATTCAGCGCCGCTTTTCCCTTTGAAGAAACGCCCGATCAGCAAAAAGCAATTGATGACATTTTAAAAGATCTTCAGTCTGAACAGCCGATGGACCGGCTGGTCTGCGGAGATGTGGGATTCGGCAAAACGGAAGTGGCGATGCGTGCTGCCTTTATGGCCGTTCAAAGCGGAAAACAGGTGGCAGTCCTTGTCCCCACCACCCTGCTTGCCGGACAGCATTATCAGAATTTTCTGGACCGCTTTGCCGACTGGCCCTTTAAAATTGAGATGCTTTCCCGCTTTCGCTCAGCGCAGGAACAATCAGAGACATTACAGCAGTTAAAAAACGGCAAAACCGACATCGTCATCGGTACTCACCGTCTTTTGCAAAAAAATATTCAGTTTCGTGAACTCGGCCTTATCATCATCGATGAAGAACACCGGTTCGGAGTTCAGCAGAAAGAACAGCTGAAATCCATGCGAATGAACGCCCATATTCTGACACTCACTGCGACGCCCATTCCACGCACACTGAATATGGCATTTTCAGGTATACGCGATCTTTCAATCATCGCAACACCGCCCCAGCACCGTTTATCCGTCAAAACATTTGTTCAGGAATATCAGACGGGCGTCGTGCAGGAGGCGATCCTGCGTGAAATTTTCCGCGGGGGTCAGGTGTATTTTCTGCACAATGATGTCGCCACCATCGAAAGACAGGCGCGCGATATTGCAGCGCTCGTGCCTGAAGGGCGTGTTGGTATTGCACACGGACAGATGCGTGAACGTGAACTTGAAAAAATCATGTCGGATTTCTATCACCGCCGTTTTAATGTACTGGTATGCAGCACCATCATTGAAAGCGGTATTGACGTCCCATCAGCCAATACCATTATCATTCACCGGGCTGATCGTTTTGGTCTCGCTCAATTGCATCAATTGCGGGGACGCGTGGGGCGCTCTCATCATCAGGCCTACGCATGGTTGCTGACGCCTCCGCAGAATGCCATGACGCCGGATGCACTCCGCCGGCTGGATGCCATTGCTTCGCTCGAAGACCTTGGCGCAGGCTTTACGCTGGCCACCCATGACCTTGAAATTCGCGGGGCCGGTGAATTGCTCGGTGAAGGGCAAAGCGGCAATATGCAGGCCATTGGGTTTACACTTTACATGGACATGCTGACACGTGCAGTTGCCGCGCTCAGAGAGGGTCGTCTGCCAGACACAGAGATCAGCGCGCTGCCGCATGGATCAGAGGTGGATCTCAGGATTCCGGCACTGATTCCGGATGATTACCTGCCTGATGTCGCGCTCCGCCTGCAGTTTTACCGGCGCATTGCAGGCACAAAAACAACCCGTGAGCTGGATGAAATTCAGGTGGAAATGATTGACCGGTTTGGATTGCTGCCGCCCCAGACCAAAAATCTGTTTGCTCAGAGTCTTTTGAGACAGCAGGCAGAAGCCCTCGGCATCCGTAAACTGGAAGCGCACCCATCAGGCGGGAAGATGGAATTCAATGAAAAACCAAATGTAGAACCAATGCGTATTATTCAGCTTATCCAGAAAAAATCCGGTCAATTTCGTTTGGATGGCCCGGATTGTCTGCGGTTTACGCTGTCTGAACACGAAAATGATAAACGTCCGGGATTGGTGAAAGAGGTTCTGGAAATGTTAATTTAACCGCCCCACTGTCATTCCTGCGAAGGCAGGAACCCATTTTGACAGGGTGCCAACAGCACAATGGGTTCCTGCCTTCGCAGGAATGACAGGGGGTAATAAGCCGAACAAATATCAAAGGAATCCACCGAACACATGTCGAAACGCACTCTTTCACTTACCCTGCTGCTCTCTCTCGGATTCCTCTGGGGCACCGGTTACGCCATTGCCCGTTATGTCATGACCCACGGCATTCCCGCTGCCAGTTACAGCTTCTGGGAATCCCTGGGCCCTGCTTTTTTATTGTTTCTGCTTGCCCTTTATCTGCGAAAACCCGCAACAACTTCTGCTTATTCGCTCTCTCATCTGCGCTACTATCTGATTGCAGGTCTCACGGGCATTGCCATCCCCAATACCTGTATGTATTTTGCAGCCGCCCATCTGCCAGCGGGTCTCCTTGCAGTCATTGTCAACACCGTGCCTGTTATTGCCTGGCCGCTTGCGGTTATCGCAGGACTGGAGCGCATTCATCTGCCAAGACTGCTGGGACTTACACTGGCCATCACAGGCCTTGCTTTCATTGTCCTGCCCAAATCCGAACTGCCTGCCGGAGACAGCTGGGGATGGATGCTGCTCGCACTCATCACGCCGTTTTCATTCGCACTGTGTACCGTACACATCACAAAATTTCGACCCCAGGGAACTGGACCTGTACCGATTGCCGCAGGAATGATGATTGCAGCCAGTATGCTTTTACTGCCAATGGTCCTGCTGAGCGGTGATTTCTATGTTCCCAGCTGGCCACTCAGCGTACCGGATGCGCTGATTATCCTTGAGACAGTGCTCTCAAGCCTCGGCTATATTCTGTTTTTTGAGTTACTGCGGGTGGCAGGCCCTGTGTATTACAGTCTGGTTGACACCACCGTTTCACTGACTGGACTTGCTTCAGGATATTTTTTATTTCACGAAAAAATTGGATTTTCAGCAGGGTGTGGCATTGTACTGATCTTGCTGGGCGTCTTGTTCGTCACGCTGACTCAACAACTGCCCGGGGCCGGAATCGAACCGGCACGGGGGTTACCCCCCGAGGGATTTTAAGTCCCTTGCGTCTACCAATTCCGCCACCCGGGCTGGCAAAATAAACCAAGAAAAGGCTGGGGTCGGGATCGAACCGGCGTACACGGCTTTGCAGGCCGCTGCATAACCACTCTGCCACCCAGCCGCATGAACTGAAATAATGGAGCGGGAAACGAGACTCGAACTCGCGACCCCAACCTTGGCAAGGTTGTGCTCTACCAACTGAGCTATTCCCGCAAAAAATACTTATAAATGACCGGTTCTATTGCTTCCGACAGGCGCTAATTCTAGCTTGGTAAGTTGCTGTGTCAAGGTTTATTACGCACGATTACTCACGCATCATAGGCCAGGCGGTCTTCAGGTAAATCATCATAGACCAAATCGTTAAAACCGCAGCCAAATAGAGAAAAATATAGCCTGTGATCACCACCGATGCCTGCGTCGAAGCATCACAGTACAACAGAAATGCCAGTGCAACCATCTGGATAGTTGTTTTTATTTTACCCAGATGAGAGACAGCAATACTGGTGCGGCTTCCGATTTCAGCCATCCATTCTCTGAGCGCTGAAACAATAATTTCCCGGCTGACGATAATCGCAGCTGGCAGCGTCATAATAAACGAAGGCACTGTCCAAACCGTCCGAGAAAAGCTGATAAACTGAAACTGAGGCTCACCAACCACCAAAATCAGAATGATCGACACCATCACCTTGTCAGCCACCGGATCGAGGAAAGCACCAAACCGGGTGGACAACTGCAAAATCCGTGCAAGATAACCATCCAGCCAGTCAGTGATACAGGCAACAATAAAAATGGCAGCCGTTACAGGATGCGCCCAGTGATAAGGCAGATAGTAAAAAAAAATAATAAAAGGAATAACCAGTATCCGCACCAAGGTCAGGATATTTGGCAGATTAAACATGCGCGGCTTCCTCATTAGGTCGATCGATGCAACGCTTCATAGATCCTTTCAGCCAGTGCGCGACTGATACCAGGCACCTTCAGAAGCTCCTCCAGACTAGCACGATTAATTGCCTGCAAACCACCAAAGTGCGTCAGAAGCATACGCCGTCTCCTGCTCCCAATACCTGGAATGGTTTCAAGGACTGACTGTTTGCGTTTACGGTCACGCCGCGCACGGTGGGCAGTTATGGCAAAACGATGCGCCTCATCCCGAATCTGTTGAATCAAATGCAGGGCCGGAGAATCCGGAGGAAGATGAAAACTTTTTTTGCCCGGTAAATGCAGTGTTTCATACCCTGCTTTGCGGGTTGCTCCTTTTGCAATGCCAACTGTGAGAATAGATCCAAGACCCAGCTCCTGCAGTGTGCTGGAAACAGCCTTCATCTGAGGAAGGCCGCCATCAATCAACAACACATCGGGCAGACGGGCTTCATCACCGACATGCATACCGGCAAAGCGTCGTTGCAACAATTGGCGCATTGCGGCCATATCATCTCCAGGCGTAATGCCAGTGATATTGAAGCGACGGTAAAAATTTTTTAAAGGTCCATCCAGTCCCCAGACAACAGATGAACCAACGGTAGCCTCCCCCATCGTATGGCTGATGTCCATACACTCAACACGCGAAGGTGGCGCAGGCAAATCCAGACATTTTGCCAAGGCACTCAGGCGCATTTCCATATTGTTTTTGGAGCTCATTCTTGAGGCGATGGACTGCAGTGCACTGGTTTCGGCCATTTCAAGCCATTTTTTTCGCCTTGCCCGTCCACCACGGGAAAAAGTCACCGTTCGCCCCGCTCTCATCTCCAGTGCACTGATTAGTCCCTTTTCTTCAGGCAATGCCATGCCTGTCACAATCAATCCAGGGATATCCTCCGGTGGAAACTCAGGATCCAGATACCGCTGCACAATAAATGCAGAAATGAATTCACTGCGCTCTGCCATCACAGGCTCATCCGGAAAAAATGCCCGGCTGCCCAGCATTCGTCCATTGCGGATCACAAGAACCTGAATACACACCCCGCCATGACCTGCCGCATAACCCAGCACATCGGCATTGATCGCAGACCCGCTCACATACTGGCGCGACTGAATGTCACGCAGACAGGAAATCTGATCCCGGCAGAACGCCGCCCGTTCAAAATCCAGCTGCTCTGCTGCCGCCTCCATCCCAAGCTGCAGACCTGCAATCACTTCAGTGTCTTTTCCCTGCAGAAAAAGACTGGCTGCCTGCACCTGGCGCTGATACCCTTCCCCGGAAATCAATCCCGTACAGGGCGCGGTGCAGCGCCGGATCTGATACTGAATACACGGTCGTTTCCGGGCTGCATAAAAACTGTCTGAACAGTTTCGCAGCTGAAAAATTTTCTCAATGAGATTAATGGTGTCACGGACAGCAGATGTATCTGCAAAAGGGCCGAACATTCTGCCGCCGGGTTTTTTTTTACGGCCGCGCCACAGCATAATCCGTGGAAAGGCATGGGCGCTCAGCAGGATAAATGGATAGCTTTTGTCGTCCCGGAACAGAACATTATAGTGGGGACGGAACCGTTTGATCAGATTGCATTCGAGCAGCAAAGCTGCATTTTCATCGTGTGTGACTGTCATCGTAATGTCAGCCACATGCTGCATCAGGCGCGCTGTTTTGATGTCTTTTTCACGCGATGAAAAATAACTGGCAAGGCGTTTTTTAAGGTCACGGGCTTTGCCGACGTACAGAAGCGTCCCCGCCGCATCAAACATCTGGTACACACCAGGCTGATGCGTCACGCCTGCCAGAAACATTTTAACAGTGCTTTTATCCAGTTTCTGTGGCGCCATGATTCTCAACCAATCCCAGCCGGACAGCCAGCAACGTCAGTTCAACGTCGCTTTCAATGTTAAGTTTTTCGAAAATACGATAGCGATAACTGTTGACGGTTTTGGGACTCAGACAAAGCTTCAGGGAGATATCATGAACTTTCTGCCCCGCTGTAATCATCAGCATAATCTGAAGTTCACGTTCTGAGAGCAGATCAAGCGGCGAGATTTCTTCACGGCTGACACGCTTAAGAGCAAGTTTTTGTGCGATGCCGGAACTGATATAACGCTGTCCTGAATGGATTGCCCGAACAGCCCGGATCATTTCATCCGGATCACAGCCCTTTGTAATATAACCTGCAGCACCCGCCTGCAGAAAACGTGAAGGATATAATTCATCATCACACACCGTGAGTGCGAGCACCCTGAGGTCCGGGTTATGGCGCAGCATTTTTCGTGTCGCCTCAAGACCGCCTATTCCCGGCATCTGTACATCCATTACCACAACATCCGGCATTGTTTCACGGGCCAGTCTGATTGCGTCTTCTCCTGAACCGGCTTCAGCTATCACCTTCAGCCCCTGAGCATCCTCAAGCAACCGCTTGATGCCTACCCTGACCAGTTCATGATCATCCACAAGCAGCACTTTAATCAATCTGATGCTCCACGCGTGCGTCCTTAAATATTATGGCGGAGAGAGAGGGATTCGAACCCCCGGAGCCCGTAAAGGCTCAACGGTTTTCAAGACCGCCGCTTTAAACCACTCAGCCATCTCTCCAGCTTTATTCTTCATGGATGTGAGTAATTAATAACCAAAACCCACACGCTGCAGGGCGCCATATTAACCCGGATGTTTCTGAAGGGACAAGTCATTATGGCGCTATTATTAAATGGCATTTGCGTGAGGGAAGTCTCTGTTTTTTTAGGATCCCCAAAAATAGAGACCGCCCTGCTTCCAGCACTGCGTCCAAATTATGTTATACTTCAGCCTGTTTTTTTTATATTGATGGCGCCTCAGGAGAGAAAAAATGCTGCCTAACCGTACTGTCATAAATACCAGCCGTTCTGAACTCGCAACCAACACAGTTATTCGCAACACTTGGCTTCTGCTCAGCCTGACATTGTTGTTCAGCGCAGGCACTGCTTTTCTGGGAACAATACATCCTCCTGCCATGGGCGGACTTATCGCAACATTTATCGCCGGCTTTATTCTGTTGTTCGTCACTCAGATGCTGCGCAACAGTGGCTGGGGCATCCTGTGCGTTTTTGCCTTTACAGGCTGTATGGGCTATTCCATGGGACCGATGCTCAATCAGTTTATCCGTGGTTACACCAATGGCGGTCAGTTGATCCTGACATCCCTTGCTGCCACCGGGACTTTTTTCTTTGTCTCATCAGCATGGATTGTCACCACCAAACGGGATCTCAGCGGCTGGGGAAAAACCCTGATGATTGGACTCATCGTCTGTGTTTTTGCAGGACTTGCCAATCTTTTTCTGCACATGAGCGCCATGCAGCTGGCCATTTCTTCTATGATGGTTGTGATATCGGCATGCCTTATGATGTATGACACCAGTCGCATCATCCATAATGGCGAAACAAACTATATTATGGCCACCATTTCACTGTATCTGGATATTTTAATGCTGTTTCAGAATTTGTTGATTTTGCTGGGTGAGTTCAGTGGGAATCGTAAATAAAATCCTGTATGCCTTCACCTGTCACCCCGCAACAAGTGCGGGGTGACAGACTCACAAATCTACACCAACTCCCAGAGACATTTTCCCTTACCCTGCATCCCTTTCAACCTGTCCTGATGCGCTGCCATTTCCTGATCATCAGGATAAATCACCCGCAATGGAATCTGGTTTTCTTCCATCACGACCTGAATAACTTCTTCTGTTCCCACGCCCTGAGACACTGAATCCACTTCAGTAGGAGCCATCCCATCAAAAAAGCTGGCCTGCCCTCCTGTCATTGCAAGATACACCTGCGCCAATAAGTGCGCGTCCAGCAATGCTCCATGCAGCTCCCGGCGTGAATTGTCCACGCCGTAACGCTTACATAAAGCATCCAGACTGTTTCGCTGACCCGGGTGATTTGCCCTTGCCAGTACCAGGGTATCAATTATCTGAAAAGATGTGCTCAGTTTTTTATAGCGTTCTCCGGTGAGTTCCAGCTCGCAGTCAATAAAACCCACGTCAAATGGGGCGTTATGAATAATCAATTCAGCGCCATTAATAAATGCCATAAACTCAGCGGCGATACTCGAAAAAACCGGTTTGTCCTGTAAAAATTCCAGGGTGATACCATGAACCTGCTCCGCCTCACTCTCAATGGCGCGCGAAGGATTCAAATACTGATGATAACGTCTGCCTGTGACCCGCCGGTTGAGGAGTTCCACGCAGCCAATTTCAATGACGCGATGACCTTCCGCGTGAGAAAGTCCTGTTGTTTCTGTATCCAATACCACCTGACGCATCAATCCACTCCTAATCCAATCCTGCCAGCAGAACATCAATTGCCTCATTGGCGAGCGCATCGGCACGCTCATTACCCGGGTGACCACTGTGTCCTTTCACCCAGTGCCATGTCACATGATGAGAGGCTGTCTGTTCATCCAAAGCCTTCCAGAGATCCGCATTTTTGACGGGTTTATTGTCTGATTTTTTCCAGTGCCGTTTTTTCCATCCGGTAATCCACTCTGTAATGCCTTTCTGGACATATTGTGAGTCAGTATAAATTTCAACTCTGCAGCGCTCTTTCAATACAGATAAAGCCTTGAGGGCCGCCATCAACTCCATTCGGTTATTCGTCGTTTCTCTTTCTGCCCCCAAAAAAGTTTTTTCATGCTTCTGATAAAGCATCAAAACACCCCAGCCACCGGGGCCTGGATTGCCACGACAGGCGCCATCGGTGTACACCAACACATGTTTCACGGTCAATAAACCTGATTTCGAATGGAAGGACCCGCGAGGGTAACACGAAAAGCAGGTAATTTTTGTTTCCAGCGAAGACGAATAGGTGTGCAGGGCGTCACCCGGGCTTCCGCGACCAGTGTATAAATACTTCCAAAGGGCTGAAAAAATGCCTGTCTGACCAGTACAAAATCGGACAGATTCAGCCATTTTTTTATTTTTTGCGGAGAAAGAAACGTCGCTTTCAAAGGGACGGCAGCACCCCGCAAAAACAATTTTTTAAGCCCCCACAGCCCAAATGGATTAAATCCCTGAACCACAATATGCCCTTCAGGGCGCACAATACGACACGCCTCCGCCAGCAGATGATGCGGACGTGAGGTGTACTCCAGTGTGTGCGGCAATAACACCAGATCTGCACTCCCGGATGCAATGGGCAGCTCAGCCGGATCACTTTCAACCAGACACATTTCAGGAACACTATGTTTTAATGGCGTCACCAGTACCGGATGCATCAGACGACAGTCTGTCAGTAATTTCTGCTGCTCTGGCACACCGATCAGCACGCCGTGTTTACCCCGGGTAAGGCCTTCTGAAAAACTTTTTAAGGTATTTCTTTCCAGTTGAAGAATATTCTGACCTTTTGACTGCATCAACCACTGATTCCACAGTTGCAACGACCGATAAGTTTTGCCCACGCCTTGTGACTCCTCGATCAAAAACAGAACAATAATTCAGGACGCCCAAACTACTATACCCTGCACGCATTGATGGGTCATCATGCTAAAATTGCCCACTATGAATCAATGGCGAACACACATTATCCGTATTCTCTGCTGGGGTTTGGTAACATTCAGTATCCCTGTCTATGCCAGTCATGAAGGCATACGCCGTTATTCACACACTTCTTTTGAACCATTTTCTGACCAAAATGAAGCGATTGATATCGATATAAATCATTACTATCAAGCTGGCAACTTATTGGACGCCCTGCGCTTACAATTCAATCTCCCCTTGGAAGAAGACAATCCACGGGTACAGGCTAAGATGAAGTGGTATTACGAGCACCCCGATTATCTGGTTCAAACAATGAAGCGTGCTGTCCCCTGGCTTTATTTTATCTCTGAGCAGGCAAAAAAACGCCACCTGCCTGCCGAGCTTGTTCTCCTGCCCGTCATTGAAAGCGCCTATAATCCTTTTGCTTATAACCGAACATCAGGCGCTGCCGGGATCTGGCAGATGATGCCGGAAACAGCATCAGGATATGGCATACGACAAAATTGGTGGTATGACGGCCGGCTGGACATTATTAGCTCAACCACCGCCGCCCTTGACCATCTTGCCTATCTGCACAATGTATTTTCAGGGGATTGGCTGCTCGCGCTTGCCGCCTATGATGCCGGCGAAGGTACCCTGCTTACCGCTATCCGCAAAAACCGCAGTGAAGGCAAAAAAACAGATTTTTGGTCGCTGCCCCTGCCGCGTGAAACACAAAACTATGTGCCACAACTGCTGGCACTGGCAGCCATCATTGCACATCCGGAATTTTATCCGTCCAACCTGCCTGTCATTCCCAATGCACCTTATCTTGCCGAAGTTAAAACAGGCAGTCAGCTTGAACTGCGACTCGCGGCATCACTTGCCAATATGAGTCTTCAGAAACTTCGCAAACTCAACCCCGGCTACAGTCAACCTGTGACGGATCCTGAGGGACCCTTCAGACTGATTCTGCCCATCGAAAAAGTGGCGGCATTCACAGATAATCTGCATCATCTGTCGGGTTATCCCAAAACCCAGTGGATCAAATACAAAATAAAAGCAGGCGAATCGCTCGAAGACATTGCCAGAAAATTTCACACCTCAGCCGGTATGTTACGCAGAAAAAATCCTGCTCTCTCAGGCATCCCGAAGCCGGGAGACCACATTCTGGTGGCAGATACTGCACCTCTTCCCGGAGAAAATCATCCGGACATTCTTATGGCCCCGACAAAAAAATATTCCCTGCAGCCGGGTGATACGCTTTATATGGCAAGACAGGGCGATACCCCTGATAAAATTGCGAAACATTTTCACGTAACGCCTGACAAAATCATTTCTCTGGACCGCAGACAATCCGGCCCTCTTTATATCGGCGAAAAACTCGTCATTTTGACCCATACCGCAACGCCGGACAGACCACAGGCGGATACGTTCTATACCGTTCAGGCCAATGAAAGCCTCGAAGAAATTGCAGAAAAGTTTCACACCACACCAACCGCCATCCGCCTTGTCAATCTGCTGATGGATTCTTCTGTAAAATCCGGGGATCAGCTGGTGATTCCGTCAATAGGATGACACATGCCCTCAAATTTCCCGCACAAAATCAAAAATATCACACAACAGTATGTTCTGACCCAGCGCTTTGGGCACGCTCTGAAAACGGGTCTTGCCATTATGGCAGGCGCACTGGTCTGTCAACTGCTCGGCATTCAGACCAGTCAGTGGGTTCTCATTACCATCATTGTTGTGATGAGTTCACAGATCAACGTCGGCAGCCTTGTTCAAAAAGCACTGATGCGCTTTGC
>Ga0206962_1275_pt1 | contig 12962 bp, 8 predicted proteins | sample Alteio_BWOrgHeat_27_FD_153241 | JGI IMG/M metagenome (GOLD analysis project Ga0206962, IMG submission 153241) | Enriched cells from forest soil in Barre Woods Harvard Forest LTER site, Petersham, Massachusetts, United States -... | ecosystem: Environmental > Terrestrial > Soil > Temperate forest > O...
TCAAATTGTAACCATTTAATTGTCGTTATAAGTTACTAGCCCCTTTACACAAAACGGATACACAATATGGATTCCGTCATAATTTAATCAATATCATTAATCACTTTTGTTATATTGTCAAACAAAAGTGTTTTCTATATCGGTATTACTATGATTTAGGCCATATTGTGAATTCGTTTTGTGTGAAGGGGCCCGGTAATCATTAATTATAAAATTATTCTGTTATAAAATTACAGAAAACAGTAATTTTATCAATTAATCAAATTATTTAAGATCCGCATCATTCTTCCTCATATCCAACAATCTATTATATCTAGTCTTGATATCCTCATCATCATCCCACTGTATCATTGATGCATTACTAAGACCCAATCCATCAAAAATGCCATATCCACCACAATTCGGATCCGTATTAAAATCTTTGACTTCTCTATCTTCCAGTTTCTTAGTCTCAGCCTCATACTCCTTCATTCTTTCTTCCAACGATTTATTGTAATCTTTATCTCTATAGTTATGGCCCTTAGTATACTCGGGAGCCGACAACTTACTAACATCATCCTTTGTCAACCTCTTTTTACTCTTAGAACCTTGGTCAAACTTCACAGAACCATACTGACTAGACCCAATAGTTGGCTCATCCTGATACAGTGCCTCATAATTATCAATGTTCCCAAAATGACTACCAAAACCATCAACAGAGTTCCAAGCTGAAGGGGCTCCCGAATGCTGAATTAAATCCGTATTACCTTTGTGGAGTGCATCGAAGGCCGCATTGAACTTCTCTAAGTCAAAGACCCCATCCTCAAATATTGGATCATGGATATTCTCAATATCATCTTGTTCCCTAGCAATAAGCATATCTCTCAACTTCTTCTTAGTATCTTTCTCTGACAACTTATCGATAAGCTCTGGATCCCGACTTAGTCCATGTTTCCGATCCATATCAGCAAATGCTTTCTCAAAGTCAATTTTACTTTCACCTGGTGTTTTCTTCTTTGTTTCCTTCTCTAAAGCCTCATAGTAAGCGGCCGCTTTATTCTTTAGGTCAAAGTGACTAGAGTCTACCTGCTTAGATAGAGCATATACTTCATCATACTCTTTCCTACTCTTTGGATTAGCTAAAACATTATATGCATGGGTCACTAATTCAAACATCTCTGCATCACCAGTTGCCTTATCTGGGTGAAACTTTTTAGCTAAAGTTCTATATGCATTTTTAATTTCTTTGACCTCACAATCTTGGGCCACATCAAGAACGTCATATAAATTAACAGTTGACATCAATAACTATATATATACTTTAATCTTATATTTTTATATATATCATTCAAACGAATATATAATTTATTTATCTATATTTATTATAATGATGTCAGAGTCATCAGATAAATCATCAAAGTCAGAAGACAAGACAGAGGAAAAAGAAGTAAAAAAGAATAAAGAGAAGAAAGAAGAAAGCTTATCAATAGAAGATAGATATATTGCGACAATGGTCCTTCATGCGGTCGGTGATACAGTCGGTTATAAGAATGCCGAATGGGAATTTAAAGGAGGTTCTTATGAGAGTTTAGAGAAGCTATATGAGTTTATTGACTTGGGTGGTGTTAATAATATTTCGCTAAAGGGATGGTTAGTCTCTGATGATACAATTATGCATATGAAAACTGCTCAAGCCATTCTAAAAGATTTTACAAGCATGAATACATTCGGTAATAATTTAAAAGAAGAGTTCTTAGAAGCTTATGATCAATTCTTGAAAGAAGGTTTAACAGTCAGATATCCAGGTATATCCACTTTAAGCTCCCTAAAACTACTTAAAGAAGGATCAAGTTGGTCCGAAATACCATATAATATTGATTCTGGAGGTTCTGGAGCATCAATGAGATCTCTCTGTTTTGGCCTAGCTTTCCCGGGATTAGAGAATAGGGATAAGCTAATTCAATTTGCTATCGAATCAGGTCGCATGACTAATAATTCGGCTGTCGGCTATTTAGGTGCTGTAGCCTCTGCTCTCTTCGTGGCCCTAGCTATTGAAGGTATAAAAATTAATGAATGGCCTTTTACTCTTATGGATTTATTCAAATCTGGAAGAATAACAAAATATATGCGGACTGCCGGTCGTGATTTCTCTGATTATGAAAGAGATCATCATGTTTTTGTCAGTAAATGGCATCGGTATATTGATGACAAATTTGATGATAATCATAATCCCATAATAAAAAAGTCAAGTAGACATCTGATAAGTCGTAATAAATATTATATGGATACTTTTGGCCAAAAAAGGACCTACACAAATCAACAATATTCTGAAGAACTGGGTCACGGCAATATCGGTTCAGGGGGTGATGATTCAGTTATCATTGCTTATGACTGTCTACTCGATTCAGGTAATGTATGGGAAAAGCTAGTTGTTTATTCAATGTTGCATAATGGTGATACTGATACAACTGGATCTATTGCTGCCGGCCTATACGGTGTCTTATATGGTTTCTCTGATATCCCAGTTAATTTCTTAGAAAACTTAGAATATAAAGATGAACTGATAAGTTTAGGTAAACGGCTCTTTTCCAAATTTTATAAGAGTTAATTATTTATTTTCATTCACAAACTCAATCAGTTTTTGCATGGATCTTTCTTTCATGAATTTGATAATATTTTTATTTTTTGGGTAAAATATTACTGTTGGGAATCCACCAATTTCTCTTTGCTTACATAACTCTTCATTTTCATCTTCACATTTAATTTCTGTAACCTTTAGACCAGGTAAATTTGTTTTGGCCCAATCCTTGAATTTGGCCCACTCAGGTAAGAAGGCTCTAGAGTGACCACACCATGATGCATAATACAAGATTATTTCTCCCAAATCAACCTGATTTACCTCCTGACCCACTTGTGTAAATCTTTGTATTGGTGCGTTTGCTGGACCAGTATTATTAACTTGATTTCTGGGCCAAATATAATAAAGTATTAGAGCAACTAGAATTATAACAACAATTATAATAAGATAACTATACTTTGAACTCATCATAGCTTTAACAGAATTCATAATATACTTCTAAATCTATATAGTTATTAGAAATAAAAAAAATAATAATTTTACTATAAGAAATAATTAATTAATTTTTTTTCTGTGAATAATAATATACTTAATTCAAATGTCTGACGAACGAAAGTGGTTTTTTACTGATTCTGACTTGGATCTTCGCGGTAACCTGGCCGCAAAGGCTTTAATGGACCCAGCTCGTGCTTCAGCTCTACTTCGTGTTGAAAACTATGAACCATCTTCTCTTACTGGTGAACAGAGAAAAGAGGATGTTAGTCATGAAGTTGCTGACTTTATTGTTGATACCGCTCTGTTCCACCGGAAATTAGATCCATCAGGTGTTCAAAAAGATCTTAATGATCCGACACAATTCAAAGTTTATTCACATGTTTACAGACGCTGGGCTAATCTATCACCTGAAAGTCAAGCATTTTACAACAAATACATGAGTTTACTTAAGAAAGATCCATTAAGTGGCCGATGGACAAAAGTAAGAGATGTCAATGAAATGGCAAAAGCAGAAAATGACAAATCTAATTATCGCATTAATTTAGAAAAAGATGCCAATGGAGAACCAATTTTCGCTCAAAATCTTCCAACTCTTACACCTGAACATGGTCGAGTTTGGTATAGCACTAACCGAGGTCTGACATCTTATCAACCACATGAAGGAGTTTGGCCAGGTGAAAGCAAGTTTGGTTTTGGTGAAGGCAAGTCTGATTTTGGTAAAAGCAAAGAAGAAATGGAAGGATCTTTTGTAGGAGGAGCAAATGGCAAAAACTTTTATAGAGAGATCTATAATTCAGTTTATCTTGGTCGGCCATCAGAATTTGCGCCTGGTCTTAAAACAACTGAAAGCAACAAAACTCATTTCAACATCAATGTTGATAACCTGGTCCGTAAAAAAATGTTTGCCATTTCACAAGCTGAAGTTAAAGAAGGTGAACAGTTACCACCAATTGGCGAAGAGACAATGTTCGGCATGATTGATAGGGATATCATCAAGAGAGATGCCTCAGGTAAACTTTATCGTGAAATTGGAGGTCAGCGCGTGTATTTAGGAGCTGAAGATGAAGAGACAAAGAGACTCCTTAAAGCATCACATGCTTGTTACAGTACCGGAATTAAGACTGACGAAGCAACTTGCAAAAAGTTTATTTTTGAATGTCTGTTATCTCAGGATCCTGATTCTTTAAACAAATGCTTGGCCAGTCTTAGACTTGGGGCTGATTTCTTCAATGTTGCGACCTCAGACATTAAGAACATTCATCCGGTTTTAGCCCTTCGTATTTTACAACAGTTTGGCTTCCGTAAATATCAAAAGTATGATCCTCAAGCCGGACAACAATTATGGAAGGTTGAAAGTGTTAAACATTGGTTAGAAAACTACATGGCTAAGAAATTTAATGTTAAAGACATTAGATCCATGATTAAACAACCTGATCAACATTACCTTATGACTTACTTAGATTTGCTAAGCCAATACGTTAATGCTAACCCAGCAATTCTTAACAAGGGATATACCGGTACATCAGAGGAAGTTGTTGGTGTTTATCAGCCATCAGATTTAGGTAAAGCTTTAGGTTTATCTGTTGCTGTCGACCGAAGATCTTTGGCTTCGGATCTTGGCCGGTTGGGAGCTAATATGAGACTGATGAGTGCGTCGAGACAGCCCATCTTTGTTCCTCAACAGGGTAGACAATTTATGGCTACTCCTTTTGGCTCTTCTCTGACACCCGGAGTCAGTATGTTGGTACCTCCCCAGATGCAAATGGGTCAAATGGGCTTAATGATGGGCGGAGGCTCTGGTCATTGTGAACAGGTAGCCAGTATCTTCATTCAGAACAATGGTGGTTCAGCAATGCTCCAACAGTTTTTAAATTCAGCAATTCAAAAGTTAGAGAGGAAGGGAAAGAAACTCAATTCCAAGGATAGAGAGCGCATTGACCAATATCTTGCGAAAAACAAGGAAATTGAGAAAGAGTTAGTCAAGACTTATTGCTACATTGATGAGTACAATCAACTTCTGGATATGTTTGGGGATACAGCTGGAGCAAAGAACCTGAGTAAGGAAACTTTAATGCAACTTGTTAACAGACAAGAGAGTTTAATTGGCAAACAGGGTACATCACAACAGCAAATTATGCAACTCTTTGCCAAACTGCTCGAAGTTATGGGTGAAGAGGCGGGAGCTAATATGGAACCCGTTAAAGTATCTGATGCATTATAAACATTTTATTGAACCTAATTATTTAGTAAAATAATTAGAAACATTTAATTAGAATAATCTAGAGCAAACATTAACCCTGATATTCCATTTGATACTCTGAATATATTATAGATTATACCATAAATTCGGATTATTGCATTATTAATTGCCTTATCATTATTTAGTGGATTCACATTGATCTTCAGTGTCACATTCTCAATTTCTGTTAAATTAACTGTACCGGATGGTTGATGATCGAGGGGATGGAGGGCAAATGAATAGACATTAATACAATTATCTGATCCTTTCTTATGGTGTTGATATTGTTGTAAATAAGTGAAATAATCACTAGACCTCATTGACACCCTTTCATGGCCATTAAATAATATTGTTTCTTTTCTGATCATATTTTTATTATTTTTATTAAAAATTACAGAATCAGTATAGTTAAAAGTCTGGTTCAAATTCAATGCATTCTTTAATTGAGTTACCCATATTAATTCTTTGGTCAAACCAGTAAAAGGAATCTTAAAGGATTGATTCAAACCTTTCACAGTTTCTCCCACTTCATTAGAACATACTACTTGTTCAATTAAATATTCATGTCTAGCCTTTAAAAATCTGGCTCTTTCATCATCATCTAAAAAACAATACTCAACTAATAGAAAACTTTTCTTAATAGATATATTATTTAATTTAATATTTTTGTAGGACCTTTCTCCACCTCCGGACCCATTATTCTTTTTGTTAGTCGCTTTGAAACATGTCTTTAATCCTTTGATGCTACAATTGTTTATAAAAGGACTTTCCGAATGTTTAATGTAATATAATCTTCTTTCCAAAATATCAAAGTGAACAAACTGATTAATAATCTGTTTATTTAATCCTTGGTTTTGAACAATATACTCATACGGTTTAAAATTGACAAATGCATTATCAATATCAATATAATGAGTTGGTGTCAAATTATAACATTTTTCAAATTCACTCAGTTCAACATTAATTTTAACCTTATTGAGCTGTAGGCTGACGATTGGAAGAGCCAAACCGGATATCCGGTTAAACCAGAATTGAAGAGGAATCATCAGTCTATAACTGGTTTTTCCATTAGTGAAATCTGTTAATTCTTTAATAGAACCTATTAGATGATCTACATTAATTTTATCAGATAAGGTTAGTTCATGCCAAATATTTAACCAATCGCCAAAATGTCTATCGATAAGCTGGTCCCCAATCTCAATATCAACAGATTTTATTATTGCATAGCCGATTTTTTTGACCCAAGCAAATTTAGTCAAAGTATCTTTAAAGACAGGTATATTTGGTAAGTCTATGACCAAATGAATATTTCTTATTAAGTCTCCATTCCTAGAAATCACACTGGTAACTCTTTTCCCGAAATCAGGACAATCTAAAAAGTTCTGTGGTATGCATTCCATAGTAAAATTAGTGTGCCTTCTATATACAATCTTAAAAAATGTTATTTGAGGATCCTTAGTTAAAAATATATCTTGTTTTGAATATGCTACGAGTTGAATTAGACCTCCACCCATAACTTTTCTATTCTTATTATTATGAGCGAATAAATTATTTTAGGTAAGTTAAACAAACAATAATGATACAATCATATGAAACCAGGGGTCGGCCATCAAAACGAATATACAATTGTTATTCCTTCATTCTGGAGAACAATTGTGTAACTGTTTTGTTGGCCGACCCGGTTCTATAATGTGAACAAGAATGATACAACCATATGAAACCGGGGGTCGGCCAGCAAAACGAATATACAATTGTTATTCCTTCATTCTGGAGAACAATTGTGCTACTGTTTTGTTGGCCTACCCCCGATTCTATAATACGATCAACGAATAGTATAATCATATGAAACCGGGGGTCGGCCAGCAAAACGAATATACAATTGTTATTCCTTCATTCTGGAGAACAATTGTGTAACTGTTTTGTTGGCCGACCCCCGGTTCTATAATATGAACAAGAATGATACAATCATATGAAACCGGGGGTCGGCCAGCAAAACGAATATACAATTGTTATTCCTTAATTCTGAAGAACAATTGTGTTACTATTTTGTTGGCCGACACCCGATTCTATAATGTGAACAATAATGATACAATCATATGAAACCGGGGGTTGGCCAGCAAAACAAATATACAATTATTATTCCTTCATTCTGAAGAACAATTGTGTTAATGTTTTGTTGGCCGACACCCGGTTCTATAATACGATCAAAGAATGATACAATCATATGAAACCGGGGGTCGGCTAGCAAAACGAATCGCAATTGTTATATCTCTGTTCTGGAAAACAATTGTGTTACTATTTTGTTGGCCGACCCCCGATTCTATAATACGATCAACGAATAGTACAATCATATGAAACCGGGGGTCGGCCAGCAAAACGAATATACAATTGTTATTCATCAATTCTGAAGAACAATTGTGTTACTATTTTGTTGGCCGACCCCCGGTTCTATAATATGAACAGTCGTTTGACCGAAACCCCGGTTCTATAATGATAAACATTCATTTTCTAATAAATGTTTACTAACACTCAAAAACAAGACCGCTAACCCCTCCGTACACTCTCCAAACATTCGTACATAATGCATAGACAGGAACCCGGAAAGTTACTCCTGAATTCATTGCCTTAATCACCTTCTTTGTTAACTTACAATGTATTCCTACTTCTTCAATTTCTGTCAAATTCGCATGTCCGTAAGCTTGTGTGCTTTCCGCTTCTAATGAAAAACTATAAGCATTTAAGCCGATGCTACCTGAACTACTATGTCTCTCATAAGGTACTGCATTATTATAATAAGTAATATCTTTATAATGTTCTCTCACTCTGCCATTAAAAGTGATCTTGGCTGACTTAATCGGATTAATCCCTAAATAATCATATTTGTAATACTGTTTATTTTTCACATGATTTAAATCTTGGAACAGCCAGAATAATTCTTTTGTCAGACCCTTGAACCGACTGACAATTTCAACCTTCTTATCATTGATTATATTGTGCTTGCCAACATGTATTTCACCATTATATTGTAAATATTGGATTAAATATTCTAACTTTGAACTGACAAACTTTCTTCTTTCTTCCTGTTCTACATAAATATATTCCGCAATTACACTACAATCTAGTTTCACCTTCTTTCTAAAAACAGTTCGTTCAGCCTCAAAAAATGATACTTGATCTAAAGGTCTTAATTTAACATAGAGCCGAATAGTTGAATTATGGAGGGCTATTAAAGGTAGAGAGATACCTATATTACGACAAAACCAGAAGTTTAAAGGTATAATCAACTCATAACCTTCTTTCCCTAAAGAATTATACCTAGTCATCTCCTTAACATCACCTATTAACTCATTATAACCTTTTTCCTTTTTCTTATTCTTACTTAAATCATGCCAAATATTTAACCATTCACCATAATGCTTATCTATAACATAATCATCTATTTGAAACCAAGTTGAATCAATTAAATAATGACCTAGCCTTTTGATCCATGAGAAAGAGGGTAAGGCCATACTATTTGATCTGAATAAACTTCTTCTAATAATTGTTTTTAAGGAGACAATCTTTTGCCCCGGATCACCTTGAATCTTATTTAATAAAGATCTACTTGATTCTATTTTGTCATTAAATAGTTTGACCAGTTTACTCGGATGAGACACATAAGCTTCAATATTAACTAGATAATCAGATGATTGAATAATATAACTTTTCATAAAAGACAATATATCGATATCTGATGAAAAATTATTGAATAGTGTTTCAATCTGTAATTTATATTGACTTAATTCATTCTGTTGAAATAAATTATGAAATAATCTGTTAAATTTATCCATTTCTAAAATCGGATCAAATTTCTTATGATTCTGACTCCATAATTTATATATGTATTTATCTGTTTCCATAAAAGGACAAACATCTGAGTTTAAGAATGCTTTGACTATCTTTGTTACATAGTTTATTACATCTAAAACAGTATTTCTAGGTTTAACATTCTGATGATCCTTACTACTTAATACCTTTCTCACTTTTTTCGGAAGATTATACAAATTAATTAAATCTTCATAAGTAATCAGATAAGGCAACTTATCATTATGATTATTTATGGCCTCAATCAGAAAATGTTTATTTTTATCATAATTTTCTATACATTCTTCTAATTCCTTTTCTTCTTGTTCTAAATATTTATCAATATCAACAACTTTAGACATTTCGATAAAATGCTTCATTGTAGATAAACCGATATTATTTCTAATTGAGCTTAAACTTTCAGTTGACTCTTGTGATAAAAAAATATTATTATCATTATTGAATCCATGTCTCAACATTCTAATATTTTCCCTTAATCCATTGAGGACCAACTTATCGGTCTCCTCATTAGCAATATTAAGTCCTAAATTCTCAAATATTTTATGGGCATCATGACCTAAGTTAGTTGAATCATGAAAGAATAAAGATTTCATATTAATATCATTAAAAGAATTAGACAATCCATTATTATTGAATATATATTTCTTCAGTTCTTTAAGAACCATATTATGTACCTGAACATCATTAATTACAGGTATAATATTATTCTGTCGCCTAATATCTTTTATTAAAGCCTCAATAATATTATACAATAGACCATACTCTTCATATTTAAATAAAGTACTAATGATATTCTTATTTTTCTTCTTACCATAAATTATTTCTTCAACTTCTAGAATCAAATTTTTATAAGTCACAATATCCTGTTCTACCCTTTTGACTTTCTCATCAATTAATTCAAATATTTGATCAGAATATTCATTATCATCATCTATTTCTGATTTTGTGGAAGGTGACCAATTAATCGAATAATAATCACGAAGTAAACTTTCTATTTCTTTAACAGTAATCTTTTTATAAGATATATCAACAGTCGGAATCTTAATTCTAAGAAACAGTCTATGTAACAGATCACCAAAGTGCTCAATCCTACAATATCCTTCCTTATCAAAATCCAGAGTATTTGTAAAGGTTAAATTAATTTCATCCTTTGTAAAATGAGTATGTCTCCGATAAACTGTCTTAAAGAAAGTAATTGTTGGATTCCCAGTTAAATATATATCCTGTACTCCTTTTGCAAAAAGCTGTAAGACACCAGCTGTCATTACTTAACTTATTTATAATTATAACAGATTATAATTATAGTTATTCATACTCATATTTTATACAAAGATGTATCATGAATAGGTTTGCCATAAAAAAAATATTAGGTCCATGATAATCCAGCGAACCCTGATACAAACCTCAGTATATTGATATCCCTATTATAGATACGGACAGTTACAGAGTCATTAGCTAGAGCAACAGGATCGATTTCTAAATGCAAAGTTATTCGACTTATACAACTTAAATTTGCTGATCCGGAAATTTGATTTTCTTGAGGAAATAGAGCAAAGCCATAATTGTTAATTCCATCTGCCGGTGTAGATTGATGAAGTTCTCTCGGCACAACATAATTAAAATAATGACTATCTAATCTCGGTACCCTCTTATAACTATTAAAGTCCATACTCGAATAAAGAATAGGATTACCAATGCCTTCATCTGAAACACTATAGTTGGTCCACTGACACTGAGTAGACTGATTATCATTATTAATATATTTCTCCTTTTGTGCTACCCATATCAGTTCTTTAGATGGATGCATAAAGTTATTAAGTTGTATCTGTATTTTTTCCTGACAAACATTCTTCTTTTCTAAAACTTGAAGTTGATCTATTAAGTATTCATGACTAGACTGGGCAAATCGACTCCTTTCATCTTTATCTAAAAATATATAATCAATTAATAACTTGGCTCTAATATTAATATTTGGTATTTCTGAAGGGACATCATCCAAGTTTAATCCTTCTGATTGATCTGTCAATTTAATACTATTATTCTCTTCAATATAACACAACTCTTGGAATTTTCTGAATTTGATATGAAGGCTGACATTATGATATTCCAGAGCGATCAAAGGGATGGCCTGATTTGAGTATCTGCAAAACCAGAATTGAAGAGGTATCCTTATCTTGTACTTCGGTTTAACGCTCCGATCAAAAGTTGTCAACTCTTCCACATTACCAATTAACTTATAATATATTTCTTGCATACTTTTATTATTTGTTAGCTCGTACCAGATGTTGAGCCAATCTCCATAATGTTTATCGATTTTCTGTCCTCCAATCTTGATTTCAATAGATTCAAATAAAGCATGACCTAACCGTTTTACCCAAGCAAATTTAATATTAGGGTTAGTTAGATCTTTTAATTTTTCTTTTAACTTAATAATTCTTTCAAAATAGAATTTTTGGAGATTGACTGACTTGTTTATACATTGACTAACCGCTTTAAACAAATCATCTTTATCACAATAATAATTATTACCATAATTGGCTATATCTTGCATTGATACCTGACTATATGTAAATGGACAATCATTAGATAGACATATTAATTCCTTTGTCTTATCAACATAACCGATATTATGGGGCATATCAAATATATTATTAATGGATAATATCATATCTTTTGATGCATTATTATTATTTTCAGGAATAAAGTTATTGTATGCTGCCTTAAAAGCCAAACTATTAATATGCATGAACTCTTGGATCAACTTATATTCTTTTTTAGCATTCAATAACTTGGCCTTTACCTTATTTATTTTATTTTCTGATCCTATTTTCAGTCTCAGTAATTTTATTTCGGGTAAAGTAATCTCAACATAAGTTTTATACATTAAGTCACCAATTTTAGGAATGATGACCATACTTGTTTTACCAAAAGAAACAGGATCATCAAAGGTCACTTTAACAGATTCCATTGAGAAAAATGTATGGCGCTTATAAACTACTTTGAAAAATGTTATTTCGGGAGCTCCGGTCAAAAATAGGTCTTGATTTCCGTAGCTGGATATTTGAATAATACCTCCTGCCATAACTTTGAAAAATGTTATATTATTATTATAATATAACATTATTATTTGTTTGAGATTTACTTAGTATTATCATTTCTTTAGGATAACTGCTCCTTTGGTATGAGAGAAAAAGTAATAGAAAAGGAAAAGTATAATTAGTATCAAAATGATACTGATGAGCAAAGAGCCAGATGATCCATCAAAACCTTCAATATCTTGTTGCTCATTATCAAAACCTTCATAACTCAGATTATATGGATAATCATAATAATTGTAATCAATGTCTAGATAATTATAAACTGGGGGAAGAGAAGCTGAAGCGTAATAAGGATAGTAAGGGTAAGGATAAGGATAATAAGGCCGTCTCTTATAATAGTTAAAACGGCGGCCTCTTCGATAACCGTATCGGCGGCCTCTACTTCTGCCTCCTCGACCTCTTAGTCTGCGCATTTCTCCTTTACTTTCATCAGTATCTGAAACCTGATAATTAGTTTCGTAGAGATCTTCAAACATCTATAGTATTTATATATAATAAGTACTATATTTTTTTTCAAAAATTTATATTATTTTTTCATAACCATAACATCCGAAGTGCTATAGTAATAAAGAAAAAACAGAATTAGTAAAATTACGATGATGATAACAATCGTTTGTGTGCTGGTTGAACCTGTAGTAAAGTCTTCGTAGTATCCATCATAAGGATACCCCCAATAATAATCATAATAGGGATAATAGTAATAATCATC
>Ga0206962_1132_pt1 | contig 12823 bp, 9 predicted proteins | sample Alteio_BWOrgHeat_27_FD_153241 | JGI IMG/M metagenome (GOLD analysis project Ga0206962, IMG submission 153241) | Enriched cells from forest soil in Barre Woods Harvard Forest LTER site, Petersham, Massachusetts, United States -... | ecosystem: Environmental > Terrestrial > Soil > Temperate forest > O...
TTTTGAATAAGGGACCAAATTAGCAATTTATTCTTTCCCAAGCCGAGCAAAACTTTTCAAGAGAATACCCAAGTCCATATAAATAGAATAGTCTTTGGCATATAAATAATCGAGCCTGCGGAGGGTATTTGTATCCAGATCAGTAATATTCAATTCATCAGCCGGGGTAAGGATACCGGTTTTTATTTCAGGTAAGCTTTCAGTATCACTTGTTTCCGGGAAACTGTAACCTACCCACGTGAGCCTCCCTGAAAACACATTGATGATATTTTTCAGGTATCGAGTCGTATGCCTCACAAACCAAATGTTCAAAGGCAGGGAGATCAAAAGTGCAAAACTGACGATAATGTCCAATCCTCGTTTGTTCATCCGGCTGTCCTTTTTGCCTATTGCTAGGGGTTCTGATATAAAGGCATAATAGTCACCTGGTTCATTTTTTGAATTGCTGCCAATGATAAAATCGCTCCCATCCGGGACTATCTTGAAATCAGCCCCGGAGGCCTGGAGTGCCTCAATAGAAAGAATAATTGATTTGAAGGCGATGTCCTTGCTACAGAATATCACCTCATCAGCTTTATATATTTTTATAAGCTTGTCAATTTCATAATAGCCTCCTATAAATGATGCCCCTTGCCCTTGGCTGGGCGAGATGTTGCCTAGCATATTATATTCCAGACCCGTACTTTTCAACAGTATCTGTACCCTTTGCGACTCTTCCAGGCTGCCTGCGATCATTATTTTTTTGAGGGCGGTATCATCAGCCATAAAAAAGTGTCTTTCTTTGATCAACCGCAGCACGATACGATTGAAAGTGAACACCACCACTGCCACAATACCACCGGCAATGAGGATGGCACGTGAAAACCTGTATTTTTCATCAACAAAAGCATAAAAAAGGGATATGATCACAGTGCCCCAAAACGCCCCGATAACCAGCTTTTTGCCCAAATATGGCTTTTGGTAACCTTTGGCTAGGAACAGCCCAATGATCCAGCACAATATATACAATGGGATAAAAAATGAAAGCAATATGGGCGGGTACTTGCCACCATATCTGATGGTACGCTCCCAGTAGGCTATAAACAGTATCATACCTAGATAGAGCAGTCCGGCATCTGCCAATGGCAAAAGCAAACGCTTGATAAAGCGCACCAATATGGCAGCTGCCGCTCGTAGATAAATCGCAGTGTTGATAAGGAAAGCAAAAAGAGCGGCACGGTTTGAAGCGAAATGCTTTTTGGCAAAAATCACCATGGCCTTGTAGAAAACAAAGACATAGTTGACACTGCTCTTTTTGGTACTCTCACCTTTATAATGGATAATGGCGGTATCGGCACAATAATAGTTCTTATATCCAGCCTTCACAATACGGTAAGAAAGGTCTATATCCTCACCGTACATGAAATAATCCTCATCAAGCAGCCCTGACTTTTGAAGGGTTTGCCTCCGCAACAACATAAAAGCTCCAGCCAGTACATCCACGGCATGGTTCTCATTTTTGTCCAAAAACCCAAGATGGTACCTGCCAAATGTTTTTGATTTAGGGAAAAGCCTAGACATCCCTGAAATCTTATAAAATGCTACGGCTGGCGTAGGGAGCCCTCTTTTGCTCTCGGGAAGAAAAATGCCCTTTCCATCCACCATTTTTACCCCTAGTCCCCCGGCATCCGGATGGGAATCCATAAACTTAAGTACTTTGCTGAAAGTGTCTTCAGCCACCACGGTATCAGGGTTTAGCAACAATACAAATTCAGCATTCGAGCTTTTTATCGCTTGGTTGTTGGCAAAAGAAAAACCCCGGTTGTCCTTGTTGGCTATGATCTGTACATGAGGGAATTTCTCGCGCACCATTTCCACCGAACCATCGGCTGAGTTGTTGTCCACCACCCAGATATCCGCACAAAAAGGATAATAATCTACCGCCAAAGGGACGATTGCCTTATATAGCGAAACAAGGCATTGCTCCAAAAAATACTTTACATTGTAGTTGACAATGACTATGGACAGTTTAGCTTCCCTTTTCATACATTATATGGGATTCTGCCCAGTATGGATCGCCCAAGCGTTATTTCATCAGCATATTCCAGTTCCCCACCAATGGCAATGCCACGCGCTATGGAAGTGAACTTCATTGGGATTCCTTGTAGTCGTTTTGAAATATAAAAAGCAGTGGTATCTCCCTCCATGGTGGCTGCCAGCGCGAAAATAATTTCCCGGGCCTGGCTTTGCTGCACCCTATCGCATAGTGCTTCAATTTTTATATCGGAAGGACCAATTCCATCAACGGGTGAGATAAGCCCTCCCAACACATGATACACGCCGCGGTATTGGCTGGTATTTTCTATGGCCATCACGTCTCGCAGGTCTTCCACCACACAAATCACCTCATGATGCCTTCGGGCATCAGCGCAGATATTACAAAGATTGGCATCTGATATATTATGGCATTCCGTGCAATAGTGCAGGTCTGTTTTAAGCTTCTCCAAACTATGTGACAATTGATCCACTTGTGTTTTCTCCTGTTTCAGTAAGTGGAGCACCATTCTCAACGCAGTTTTTTTCCCGATGCCCGGCAATTTGGCAAACTGTAGCACGGCATCTTCTAAGATTTTTGACGGGAATTCCATATCGGTTTCAATCGATGACAGCCTGTACTGCCTTAGCTTGCAAAATTAGCTTATTTTTGGACGAAAATAATGACCACGATGCCCCTGTTGACGGCTACTGTTGTAGGCACCTATATTTTACTGCTGCTCATTATAGCCAGACTCACCTCCAGAAAGAACGACAACCAGACTTTTTTCACGGCTAACCGCAGCTCGCCTTGGTTCTTGGTTGCGTTCGGTATGATTGGCACCTCCATTTCTGGGGTCACCTTTATATCTATTCCGGGCAAGGTTGATGCTGTAGCATTCTCTTATTTCCAGATCGTGATTGGTTATTTTTTTGGGTATCTCACCATAGCACTGGTTCTTTTACCATTGTACTATAAGCTCAACCTTACCTCTATATATACCTATCTGGATACCAGGTTTGGCACAAGCACCTATAAGACCGGGGCTTTCTTTTTTCTGCTTTCCAGGAGTTTGGGATCGGCATTGCGCCTGCTGCTTGCAGTAAATGTCTTTTATGTGATCATATTCAAACAATTGGGGGTCCCATTCGAACTGGCGGTAATCATCTCTATGGCCTTTATCTTATTGTATAGTATAAGAGGGGGCATCAAAACCATTATCTGGACAGATACCTTGCAGACTGTTTTTCTCATCGCATCGCTAATACTTACCATTATTTTCCTCAACAACTACTTGGACTTAAATCTGATACATTCAATAAAGTTTATTGCAGACAGTAAGTATTCCAAAGTGTTCTTTTGGGATTTCCATGATAACAACTTCTTTCTCAAGCAGTTCTTCAGTGGCATGTTCATTACCATAGCTATGACTGGGCTGGACCAAGACATGATGCAGAAAAACCTTACCTGCCGCAGCTTGAAGGATGCCCAAAAGAACATGATGGTATTCAGCATCATCCTTATTTTCGTGAACCTGCTTTTCCTTTCGATGGGTGCCTTGATGTATGTTTTTGCACATAGTAAAGGTATGGCCATCCCTGCATCGTCTGATGACCTGTTGCCCATGATTGCCCGGGATTACCTGCCAGTGGCTTTCAAATTCATTTTCCTAATAGGCCTTACTGCTGCCACATTTGCCAGCACCGATTCTGCCCTTACAGCACTAACAACGTCATTTTGCGTGGATTTTCTCAATTTCAACCAAAAAGGCAGTAGCCATAAAGTATCCACCAGATATGCAGTACACATAGGTTTTGCCATTTTCACTATATTAATAGTAGTTGGCTTCCATTGGTTCAACCATGACAGAAGCATCATAGACTTATTATTCAAATACGCTGGTTATACCTATGGTCCGTTGTTGGCCTTATATACTTTCGGGTTGTTCAGCAAACGGCGTGCCCATGACAAATTTATCCCCTTAATATGCATTGCAGGCCCATTTGCCACCTTTTACCTTGAGAAATGGTGCACTTATCAGTTCCCTTCTTATAAGTTTGGTTTTGAGACACTTATATTTAACGGTTTTCTCGTTTATGTTGCATTACTGGCTGTTAGCAAGCCTGCAGTGGCTGAAAAAAATTAAAAAACAGGCTCTCTTTTAAAATTATGTCCTAATTTAGCACCCTATAACATAAAATCATGACCATAAAGATTAGTGCGCTTTGTATAATGTTAACAATAAGTGTTAGCGCATTTGGCCAATGGGGCAAAAAAAAATCCATTGACAAACAACCTGTTAAGGATACCATCGCCATGGCCCCGAGCATCTCACAGGATACTGTTTATGTCAGGATGTATCACAATGGATTGAGATATGGGGATTATAGACTGTCGATAATGGCCCTGCATGCTTTGTATGCCATCCATCCAGATAAGATCAATTACCTCGATTCGCTCTGCCTTTTGTATGCACAAACCGAGAATTATACCCAATGTATATTGACCGGGGTAGAAGTGATGAAAAAAATGCCAGATAACGTGGCCATTATCAGTGCACTTGCCGTTTCAGAACAACAAGTGGGCCGCTATGCAGAATCGTTGGATATGTATCAAAAGGAATATGCAAAAAAACTCCTCTTTGTATGCAGCCTACCAAATAGCTGTGCTGCAATACGCGATGAAAAGATTTGGGGAATCGCAGGCTTCCCTCGATAGGCTTTTGATTATGCCACAAGCTGCCAAAGAAAAGATCAGTTTTTCCACATCCTCCAATGGTTCGCAAATGGTGATATACAAGGCCGCCGCGCAAAACCTAATGGGGATAATATATCAAGAATCAAAGGATTATGACAAAGCAAAGGAATGCTTCGCCAAAGCCTTGCAGCTCCAGCCCGATTTTGTCCTGGCACAAAACAATATGGACTACCTGAAAAAACAAACCGATCCTCAAGCCAAAGATTCTGAGACAGATAAAAATTCAAAAAAGAACACAAAAACGAAGTAATTTTCAATACCATGAAAAAGACATTCCTTGCACTTTCGCTACTTGTCATGATATGTACCTACCATAAAGGTATGGCGCAGTCAACCAGTAAAAGCGATACCAAAACCACTGCAGCCAAGAAGGATGGAGACAAAAGCAAACCAAAAGACAAAAAAGGGAGTGATGTTTCCGTCAAAAACAAAGATGCCATGTTCACTGAAAAGAAAAAGTCATGGGTCATTGGCATACATGCGGGTTTCCCTTTTGTCATAGGCGATGTGCCCCCTTCGTTTGGAATTGGGTATGGAGTGAACATTCAAAAAGCATTGGGCTATTCATTTGCGCTGCGGTTGCATGCTGCTTTTGGATATTGCACGGGGCTCAACTATCAGGTAAATGCTAACAGCACTTTAGCACAGAACCAAGCTGTTGACGGATATAATGGCGTCAATACAGATTATTATCACAATTCCCAAAATATCTACACCAATTATAAGATGACATTCACCAAGCTCTCGCTGGATGGTGTTTTCTATCTGAACAATTTGAACTTCAATACCGAAAACCCCAAGTTCCTGCTGTATGCTGTCGCTGGGCTGGGAGGTTTTATGTACGATACGAAGGTTGACCAATTGGATGCCAAAGGCAACCGATATGATTATTCAAAAATAACCCCGGGCACCTATGCCACCAGCCAGAAAACATTTAACCAACTCCGGTCAATGCTGGATGGTACCTATGAAACACAAGCCGACAGAACCGATGGCCCCACCATTGGCGGCAACAGTCTTACCCCTTTATTGACAGCAGGGTTGGGCGCGGTGTATAAACTCACCGACAGGGTATCATTGACACTGGAAGCGACATATGGCTTTACAGGTTCTGACGCATTAGATGGTCAAAGATGGTACAATAACGGCATCCCTACTGCCAATCCTGATGCCTTTGGTTACGTGAACCTAGGCGTAAATATCCGATTGGGCAAAACCGAAAACGTAAGCTGGTATGGCAATCCATTGTCTTTGCCTTTCAAAACGCTTATGGACAACAAGAAGAAGCTTGAAAAAGTAGATAGGCTTGAAAAACAAGTGGCAGACATGAACAAGAAATTAGATACTGCCATGTCCAATATTGATTCATTGCTAAAGGATTCCGATGGCGATGGCGTAGCTGACTATTTCGACAAAGAAGATTCTACTCCTCCAGGAGCTGTGGTTGATGGCGCTGGTCGTACCATATTCTATAAAGATGCAGATGGTAACCTGGTATATGTTGACCCGAATGTGGGCAATGCCGTGAACAACGCGACAAATGGCAACGGCAGCAACGGTGGCGGCAATGGCAGCGGAAACTCCAACTCAGATGGCAATGGCGGTAACAACAGTGGCAACGGCAATGGAGGAAGCGGCAACAGCAATGGCAGCAGTGGAAATGGCAACAACAATAGCAATGGAGGTAACGGTGGATACGACAATGCCAATAACGGCACAAGCGGAAGTACCGGCACTGGCAGTAAGAAAAGAAGAAAATCGGCTAATGGCAAAAACGTGTTTGATGCCGCTGATAAAAATGGGAAGACCATCATCTATACCAACCCATCCAACAAAACCACAAACATCAACAACGTGGCTGGAACCAATAGCAAGCTAGGTTTCCTGCCTGCTGTTTTCTTTACAACCAACTCGTCAACCCTGGTGCAAAACTATTATCCGCAACTGTACGAAATAGCCAAACTATTGAAACAGAACCCGAATATCAAAATGCATGTCATTGGCTATACCGATTTCAGGGCATCTGCCAGCTATAACAAGCAATTGGGACTACGCAGGGCCAAGGAAGTGGAACATGCGCTGACGGTATATTTCGGTGTAAACGGTGCGCAACTCATCGCTGAATCAAAAGGCAAAGTTGATCCGCTGACCAATGCAAAGAGCATGGGTGGGCTGGCTGCAAATCGTAGGGTACAGTTCCAGATAGACGGTGACAATACCGGCAACATGAAAAGTGATTTCGAAGACAAAGGAACCACCACAAAATCCAAGACAAAAACAACTAAGACCACCCCAGGCACGGGCACTGGCGGATCTAAATTCAAAAAATCACCGGGCAGCGTGAAAAAAACCACCCCTGATGCCACGGAAAAAGAATTACCGCCCCCTGTGAAAGAGGATGTAAACAAAGCACCTGCCGATACTACCAAGAAAGGCGATGTTTTCTCACCAGGTAGCGATTTTTAAGCTTTAACGATAGGACTATTTTGAGTAAGGAAAAGCCCCGTAAATGGGGCTTTTCTCATATATACGCCTCAAAAAAATTGTACAGGACTATCCCAGCCGCTACCGACACATTTAGTGAGTGCTTCACCCCTTCTTGCGGGATTTCAATGGCCATATCCAATAGATCAACTACTGCATCGCTGATACCCTCTACCTCGTTCCCGAAGACAAGGGCATACTTCGCATCCAGGTCAATAGAAACTTCGTTCAGCCATACCGAACCATCTGTCTGCTCAACCCCGGCTATGGTGTAGCCTTCAGACTTCAACGCTAAAATGACCTTTTCGATATCCGGTTCATAATGCCAATCCACACTATCCGTGGCACCCAAGGCTGTCTTCTGTATTTCCCGGTGTGGTGGGGCACCGGTAATGCCGCAGAGGTACAGTTTTTCAATATTAAAGCCGTCGCAAGTCCTGAAAACTGAACCCACATTTAACATGCTCCGTACATCATCTAACACCACACAGACAGGGATTTTGCCGGTGGATTTATATTCTTCAATATTTTTTCTCCCCAACTCGTGAAGTTTTAATTTTTTCATCTTGCTTCTAGGCTTAAATTTGGAACCTTAAAGCAAAATTCAGCAAAACTTCCTTGGCAAACCCTAAAAATCATACGGAAACCCCGCTCATGCAGCAATATTACAAGATAAAGCATGAGCACCCCGATGCTTTGCTCTTGTTTCGGGTGGGCGATTTCTACGAAACCTTCGCCGAGGACGCCCAAAAGGCTTCTTCCATATTGGGTATCACCCTCACCAAGCGGGCCAACGGATCAGCTTCCCATGTCGCCTTGGCTGGGTTTCCCTATCATAGCCTGGACCTGTATCTACCCAGGCTTATTTCGGCGGGTCAGCGGGTGGCCATATGCGAGCAATTGGAAGACCCCAAGAAGACCAAGACCATTGTGCAGCGCGGCATCACCGAACTCATCACCCCTGGCACTTCCATCAGCGATAAAGTACTCGACCATAACAAAAACAACTACTTGGCCGCCGTACAGTTTGGGAAAGATGCCATGGGTATCTCCCTGCTTGACCTGAGCACCGGTGAGTTCTTTGCCACCGAGGGCGACCCTTCCTATATCAATAAAATACTCCAAAGCCTCTCCCCCACCGAGGTGCTCTATGCCAAGACCCGCACCCAAGATTTTGAGAACGCCTTTGCTGACAAGTATTATACCTTTCAGTTGGAGGAATGGCTGTTTGACAAGAACTATGCCTATGACAAGCTCATTTCCCATTTCAAGACCCATAGCCTGAAGGGGTACGGTATCGAGGAAATGGAGAACGGCATCATCGCCGCAGGGGTTATCCTCCACTATCTCATTGAAAACAAACACTCCCAACTGGCCCATATCGGCAAGATCAGCAAACTGGAGCAGGACAGTTATCTTTGGCTGGACCGGTTCACCATCAAGAACCTGGAACTCCTGGAGCCTACCCATCCCCAAGGAACGGCCTTGGCGGATATCCTGAATTTCACCAAATCGCCGATGGGGTCGAGGATGCTCAAAAAATGGATCGTGCTGCCCTTGCGGGAACTGAAACCCATCCACGAACGGCTGGAGGCCACGGCTTTCCTGTTTGACCATGATTCGCTGAGCCATAACCTACAGGCGCAACTGTCCCATATCGGCGACCTGGAACGCCTCATTACCAAGATATCGCTACAACGGGCCAACCCCAGGGAAGTGGTGTACATCCGGCGGGCCTTGCAATGCGTGGCCGAGATAAAGACCATCTGCGCAGACGTGGAGAACCAATCCCTGCGACAACTGGCTGACAAGCTCAACCCCTGCCTCAGCATTTACGAGCGCATCACCAAAACCCTGGATGATGACCCGCCATTGAACATCGTGAAAGGCAATGTCATCAAGAAAGGAGTATCCGCAGAGCTCGATGAATGGCGCGACCTTTCGCATTCGGGCAAGGATTACCTGTTGAAGATACAAAAGGAAGAGATCGAACGCACGGGGATAACTTCCTTAAAGATCGGGTACAACAATGTATTTGGATACTATCTGGAAGTGACCCATACCCATAAGGACAAAGTGCCCGATCGCTGGATCCGCAAACAGACCCTGGTAAATGCTGAACGCTACATCACCGAAGACCTGAAGGAATACGAGGAGAAGATACTGCAGGCCGAGGACAAGATCCTGGAGCTGGAGAAGAAGCTTTTTGAAGAACTCGTCTTTGAGATATGCGACTTCACCGCCATCATCCAACAAAATGCCCAGCTCGCCGCCCGGCTCGATTGCCTGCTTTCCCTGGCCGAAGCCGCACGCAAATACGATTATGTAAAACCCGACCTCAACAATAGCCTGATCCTGGAACTCACCAAGGGGAGGCACCCTGTCATAGAACGCAACCTGCCTATCGGCGAAAGCTATATCCCCAATGATATCACGCTTGACAACGAGACCCAACAGATCATCATCCTCACGGGGCCCAATATGTCAGGCAAATCGGCTATACTGCGGCAAACGGCACTTATTGTGCTCATGGCCCAAATCGGTTCGTTTGTACCCACCGAAAAGGCGCATATCGGTTTGGTGGACAAGATATTCACAAGGGTTGGGGCATCTGACAACCTGAGCATCGGCGAATCCACCTTTATGGTGGAGATGACCGAGACCGCCAATATCCTGAACAACATCTCCGAACGCAGCCTCATCATACTGGACGAGATCGGCCGGGGCACCAGCACCTATGACGGCATATCCATCGCCTGGGCCATCACGGAATACCTGCACCAGCATCCCTGCCAGCCCAAGACCCTCTTCGCCACCCACTACCATGAACTGAACGAAACGGGCGACAACAACAGCCGCATCCGCAACTACCATGTGAGCGTGAAGGAAATCAATGGCAAGGTCATCTTCCTGCGCAAAATGGTGCCCGGTGGCAGCGAGCATAGCTTCGGGATACACGTGGCACAAATGGCGGGCATACCCGCATCGGTGGTGACCCGTGCCAACCAGATATTGGTAGAACTGGAGAGCGAGCGCAAGGACATAGACGCAGGCAGCAAGGCAAAAGCGGCGGTCCCCACCTTTCAGTTGCAACTTTTTGACCATACCGATACCGTGGCGACAAGAATAAAAGAAGAGCTGCAGAAGGTGGATATCAACACGATAACCCCTATTGAGGCACTGATGAAGATCAACCAGTTGAAAACATTTTTGAAAAAGACTTCATAAATAGATCAGGTTTTGAAAAAAGTCTTATTTTTGCAACCCTATTGAGGAAATAAGCGGGAATAGCTCAGTTGGTAGAGCACGACCTTGCCAAGGTCGGGGTCGCGAGTTCGAGTCTCGTTTCCCGCTCCATTTTCAGTTAACAGATAGCGGTTAACAATTATCAGTTTCGGACAATCCCCGAAAAATCATGCTAAACATTAAGGCAGCATTTTGAGTTGGGCGCTGTTAACTGTTCACTGCCACTCGTCAACTGTTATTTGCCCTGGTGGTGGAACTGGTAGACACGCAGGACTTAAAATCCTGTTGCCTTTGCGGGCAGTACGGGTTCGATTCCCGTCTGGGGTACATGTAAAGCGATGTGAGTATTGCGAATAGCGTATTGAGATATGCGCGATGTCGAACTCCCCTCCAGGCAAGGAGGGGAAAGACCTAAGGTCAGGCTGCTTGCTTGGCCCATCAGATAACCTTCCCAGATACTACATACAATTCTCTTCCCATCAGTGCCACTGCACTCACAATCAACGTAGAAAGATATTTCCGTGCGAACTCCCCTCCAGACAAGGAGGGGAAGACCGAAGGTCAGGGGTTGTTGGACGGGTTACAGACAAAGTTCATTAAGTGTATTGCGATGTGAGTATAGCGTATGGGGAAGCGAGCTCAAGCTCCCCTCCAGACAAGGAGGGGAAAGACCGAAGGTCAGGGGTGGTTGGACGGGTTACAGACAAACTTCATTAAGTGTATTGCGATGTGCGTATAGCGTATTGGGAAGCGAGCTCAAGCTCCCCTCCAGACAAGGCTACCGTTTGGACACATTTTTTCATTCATTATGGAGTTTCCACCCTTCGAACATATTTTCAAAGATATCCAACCCCCGTTTTATAATTATCGGTCCTGCCCTTCTTTGCTTTGCGTTTCCTTTCCATCCCCCCAACCTTGCTATTATCCATGTTGCCCAGACCAACTTTTCCGGATTGTAAGGGTTGGCTGTTTTGTCTGTTTTATGCAGTTTGGCTTCAATTGACCTTAAACATTTTATCTCTTCACCCTCAAATACTTCTGATATGTTTTGACTGTCTTCGTTTTCATATGAGAGGTACAGCTGCATCACCCTTAATGCTGCATTAAGGACCATCACAAAAAGCTTCCGGATTGACCAGCCACTTTCCAGTTCTGTTGATTCTATGTCGTATCCCTTTTTTTTGAGTAACCGGAAGAGCTGTTCAATATACCAGCGCAATTTGTATTTGCCTACGATCTCATGCGCCTCCTCAAAAGTCTCCGTTTTTTTTGTGGTGATCAGTCTCCAACAGATGCCGTTGGGCTTGCCTTTTTCTTTTGCCTCAACCACATATACCGTTAATTGGGTCGGCAGATCCTTGTTCTTGCACTGTTTCGGCTTTTTTATGATGACTTCCCTTACCCTTATTTCCAATGTTACCTTCCTCTTGACCTTGCCTTTTCTAATGTCACCGTATTCAATTATGTCATGCTCCCCCAAGGATGCCTGTTCGCTTAGGGCCTGATGCAATCTTCCGCCCTCGGCCAAGGCACGGTTGTCCCGGCTTCTGATAATAAGCTGCGTCCTTTCATCGGGCACCAAACAAAACTGCTCATAAATATCACCTTCTCTGTCCTCAATTATAGTGATTTGTGCCGCATCCCTTAAACAGTCTTTTGATCTGTCGCTTGCCTGTATCCATTTGTATGACTCTTTCTCTGCAATAGGCTGCTTTTTGTATTTCCCGGTTGTATTGTTGGACTTGTCCTCGGTCCGGTGCCAGAGCTTGACATCTGAAAACCCAAGCATTGTCTCCCTTTTTTCATCCAATACAAGGCTAACATGGGCCAAAAAGCCGAGCCCTGTCTTATTGCCAACAATCCCGAGCCCGGTGTCGGGCTTTATGCTGTTGCTACGGTGGCTTAGCCCGATTGAGCTGCTGTCCTGGATTACGATTACATTTCGGCCCTGTACATTTTTGCCGCAGCGCCGCGTAAGTTCATCGATCAAAATTCCCTCAGTCACTTTTTCATTGCCCAGAAAGCGGTAAAATGCCTTCTGTTCTGATTCTTTCGCGGTCACCCCATGAACACTCGATGTTTTCCCCTGAAGCAGAGATTGAGCAATTTTTTCGGCACGTGACTGTAAACGCTTATCAATGGATAATTCACTGTAGTCTGGAGAATGTCCTAATAGTTCCATCCAGCAAAATTAAGACCTGTTTGTGTCCAAACGGTAGCCAGACAAGGAGGGGAAAGACCGAAGGTCAGGGGTGGTTGGACGGGTTACAGACAAACTTCATTAAGTGTATTGCGATGTGCGTATAGCGTATTGGGAAGCGA
>Ga0206962_1279_pt2 | contig 12773 bp, 16 predicted proteins | sample Alteio_BWOrgHeat_27_FD_153241 | JGI IMG/M metagenome (GOLD analysis project Ga0206962, IMG submission 153241) | Enriched cells from forest soil in Barre Woods Harvard Forest LTER site, Petersham, Massachusetts, United States -... | ecosystem: Environmental > Terrestrial > Soil > Temperate forest >...
GAACAACGTCGATCACGGGGCTTTCCTTGCCGGGCGAGAGGACATCACGCGGGAAGCCATCTATCGCTGGCGAAGCCTGTTCAGGCAGGCAGAGGCCGGGTTTTCCAAAGTGGTTGTGGCCCCGGAACCTCCTGCAGCGCCCGGCAAGGAAAGCCCCGTGATCGACGTTGTTCTGGCTGACGGCGGGCGGGCCCGCATTCTGGCGTCAACACCGCCGGAACTGGCCACGGCAGTGATCAAGGCCCTGACCAGACGATGATTGTTTCTCCCCACAACGCACGGGTATGGCTGGCCGCCGGGCCTACGGACATGCGGCGTGGCATGAAAGGCCTCTCGCTGCTGGTGCAGGAAGGGCTGCAGAAGAACCCCCATGCGGGCGACCTGTTCGTCTTTCGCGGACGGCGGGGCGATCTCCTGAAGATCATCTGGCATGACGGCGTCGGCCTGTCGTTGTATGCGAAGCGGCTTGAGCGGGGACGGTTTATCTGGCCCACGCCGGTCAATGGCGTCGTCAGCATCTCCTCCGCGCAGCTGGCGTACATGCTGGACGGCATCGACTGGCGTAATCCTGTCCATACCTTTCGTCCGGAGCTGGCCGGATAAATCGTCACAATTTTTTTTGGTTTCCGCGCATTTTTTTGCGGCAAAAAACGCGGCGTTGTGATTCAATAAGTGCATGAGTTTATCGCCCGAAGACAGCCCGCCCGAAGACGTTGAAGCGCTTAAAGCCGCACTGCTTCAGGCGCGTACGGAACTGGCGGACGAACGAGCCGAAAGGTCCGCGGACAAAGCGCTGATTTCCCACCTCAAGCTCGTGATCGCGAAGATGAAGCGCGAGCACTACGGGCAGAGGTCCGAGCGCTCGGCCCGCCTGCTGGACCAGATGGAGCTGCAACTGGAAGATGCCGAGGCCAGCGCCACCGAAGACGAGCTTGCCGCGGAAGCCGCAGCGGCGAGGACGTCCAGTGTCAGGGCTTTTACACGCAGGCAGCCTTCCCGCAAGCCCTTTCCGGCGCACCTGCCGCGCGAGCGGGTCGTTATTCCAGGCTCCGCTTCCTGTTCATGCTGCGGCAGCGCACGCCTGGTGAAGCTGGGAGAGGATGTCACCGAGACCCTGGAGGTCATTCCCCGCCAGTGGAAGGTGATCCAGCATGTGCGCGAGAAGTTCTCCTGCCGCGACTGCGAGAGCATCGGCCAGGCGCCTGCCCCCTTCCATGTGATCCCGCGCGGCTGGGCCGGCCCCAGTCTCCTTGCCATGATCCTGTTCGAGAAATACGGCCAGCATCAGCCCCTGAACCGCCAGGCCGAACGCTATGCGCGCGAGGGCGTGGACTTGAGCCTGTCCACGCTGGCCGATCAGGTGGGCACCTGCTGTGCGGTTCTCGATCCTCTGTTCAGACGCCTGGAGACCCATGTTTTTGCGGCGGAACGCCTCCATGGCGATGATACGACCGTGCCGGTTCTGGCCAAAGGCAAGACCCATACCGGCAGATGCTGGGTTTATGTTAGGGACGACCGCCCGTTTGGGGGAACCTGCGCCGCCCACCAGAAGGTGCAGGTGCCGCCGGCGGCAGTATTTTACTATTCGCGCGACCGCGGCGGCGAACATCCGCAGGAACATCTGAAGACATATCGGGGCATCCTGCAGGCCGACGCCTATGGAGGCTACGGCCAGCTCTACGCCGCCGACCGCAGACCGGGCCCTATCCTTGAAGCGGCCTGCTGGGCTCATGCGCGCCGCAAGTTCTTTGAACTGGCGGACCTCGCCAAGGCCGCGCAGCGCAAGGCCAGACACGGGAACGGGCAAGAGGTCATATCGCCTTTGGCACTGGAAGCGGTGAAGCGTATCGATGCCCTATTCGACATCGAGCGTGATATACAGGGCAAGAACGCGGAAGAGAGGCTCGTCGCCCGGCAAACGCTAAGCGTCCCGCTGGTCTCCTCGCTGGAAAGCTGGATGAAGGAGGCGCGTCCCAAACTCTCACGTCATGACGATGTCGCCAAGGCCATGGATTACATGCTTAAACGCTGGGACTCATTCGGACGGTTCCTGACCGATGGCAGAATCTGCCTGACCAACAACGCGGCGGAACGGGCCTTGCGCGGCATCGCTCTGGGCCGTAAATCGTGGCTGTTCGCCGGTTCCGACCGGGGCGGGAGAAGGGCTGCCATCATGTACAGCCTCATTCAGACCGCCAAGCTGAACGATGTCGATCCGCAACGCTGGCTCTCCGACGTCCTTGCCCGCATCGCCGAATATCCCGCACGCAAGATCGACGACCTGCTGCCTTGGAACTGGCGGAAGGTCAACGCCAGCATTAAACAGGCCGCCTGAGAACATGCACATCAACAAGATCAGCCACGTCTTTACGATCAGTCACGTCGCCGGCCTCCTCGGAAAGACAGAGGAAGTTCTCGCCAGAATTGCCGAAACGATGGAGCCCGAAGACGGCTGCCTCTGGGTCGTGGGTGTCGGAGAGGACGGCGTCATGGCCTTTACCCCCGACGGCATCGAGAATCTCCGCGAGTTGATCGACGACGCAGGCGAATAATTCCGCCGTTGATCCTGTCCTCGAAAATCCGCGTGATTCACCGGATGCTTACGAAAAAGCAAAAGACAAAGGAGAAAGACATGGCATTACCAAAGGGAATAAAAGCAGCGTTTGCCGCTGTAGCAGGAGCATTAGTGGTCGGTGGTACTTTCCTCGCCGGAGGCGCATGGGCGGCCGGCGGATTTGACCCGACACACACCGGCTCAACAAATCACAGCACCACTCATATAAAGCCTGTCCATCCGAAGCCCACGACCGACCGCCCCGCGGAGTACTGCAGAGGTGAACTGTCATTATATCTCGGTTGCTGAGGCACAAATCTTATTGGCTCATTGAAGCCATTGCTTGAATTTAAAAAACACCCGCGTTTTAACAGGCGCGGGTATTTTTGTTGGTGCTAAAACACCTAAAATGCCTTGTTGGCGAACATAGAAAGGAGGTCATTTCTTGACCTCCACCCCCTATCAATGTTATTCAGAATATGTGCTGTCTCCGTAGCTCAGCTGGATAGAGCAAGCGTTTCCTAAACTTCGGGTCTAGCGTCTCAGCCTCATTTTTGACCGCCCATTTTTCCTCAATAAGTTCATGCGCCTATGATGCAAAAAGCCTTATAAGTGAAGGGCTTTTACTTGAGGCTCGCCACCTTCGGGGAGGCCTAGGGGAGGCCGTTTCCTTGACCAATACCTGATCCAGTGTTATTCAGAGGGGAAGCTGTTCCCGTAGCTCAGCTGGATAGAGCAAGCGTTTCCTAAACGCTAGGTCGGATGTTCGAATCATCTCGGGAACGCTTTTATCTAATGAAATCAAGCACTTATTAGTGGTTGATTTGAAGCTATACTTAGTAATAAGCTAAGTACACTCCCCTTTAGTTTCTCATAAAATGGCGGTTATTACATGAGCGGCACGACAGCAAAGATCACCCTTAAAGGAGTAATGGATGATCTAATACGCAGGTCGAAGTATCCGCTTGTCTGGGCATAAGAAATGACATCTAAAGCATTCTCGATTGTTGGATTATTTTGCCATTTATAATAGTAAAATCTTAATAGTTCATCAGTGGGAGTACGATATGGCGCATCTGTGCTTGCACTAACAAGCTCATGCAAATTTGTCCTTTCTAGGGGTCTCCACCTTGGTATAACTTTTCTATTTTTAATATGACCGGTCTCATCCATGATAGGGACTAGCCGATTTGATATTGGTGTACTAGTTTACTGAAAAGTGAGATATAGCGTTCAATGCTATATGTCTGACCCCCGGCGCTATATGAGTGAGGGTCCCCTCGCCGCTCACGACATGCTTTTTTACTTCCGTCGCCAGCGGCTCCAGCAGGAAAGCCATTTTCCCGACCCATTCCGCCATCGTCGAGCGGTCGATGTCCACTCCACTTCTGGCATAAATCTCGCTCTGCCGGTAAAGCGGCAGATGATCGCAGAACTTGGAGGTCAGCACATGCGCCAGCAGTCCTGGCCCCGGTAGCCCGCGCTCAATCGGCAGGGATGGCATTTGTGCCTGCAGGATAGTCTCGCAAGCCCGGCAGCTCAGCTTCGGACGCCGGTGAACAACCGCTTTGAACTGCGCGGGCACGTATTCCAAAATCTCGCGCTCGTCCACGCCCACTTGTGTAAACTTTGTGCCGCCGCAGGAGGGGCAGACGCAGGGCGCTGCGTGCTCCACTTTCTCGCGGGGCAGATGCTCCGGCAGCGGTTTGCGCACAGGCTGAAGCTTTTCTTGTCTCGCTTCCGCTGGGGACGGCATTGCGGCAAGGCTCCGCGCCATGGCTTCCGCCCGGCTCTCGATCATGTCGTCCAGCACAAGTTCAAGCTGACCGATCTCTTCATCCATCTTTTCCGAGGATTGTCCGTACCGGGCGCGGCGCAGGTTAGCGATCTGGAACTTCAGTTTCTCGATGGTGACACGCTCGTGTCCAAGATCAGCCTCAAGCGCCTCAATCCTCGCCTGCTTTTCAGCAAGAAGCGCGCGGAGCGCGGCGGGATCGTCAGGAAGTGAGGAAAGCGTCAAAGACATGATACAATTTACAGCAAAACATGCTGCGAATCACGCATTTTCTACAGCATCACAGGCACTTTCTCCGCATCGTAAATGCTGAACGGCACATGCGTCCGTCGCCAGTCCATGCCCTCGACCAGTAGTGAGAGTTGTGCCGCTGTCAGCTGCAACGTCTCGTTCATAACGGGCGGCCACGCGAACTTCCCGCGCTCCAGTCTTTTTGAGAAGAGGCATATGCCAGAGCCATCCCAATGCAAAACCTTGAGGTAATCCCCCTTGCGGCTCCGGAACACAAACACATGTCCGGAGAACGGGTCCATCCTGATCACCTTCGTCGCAAGCGCCCCCAGGCCGTCGAACCCTTTGCGCATATCAGTCACCGCGCTGTAAAGATAAACTTTCGTCCCCGGCGCAAGCGGGCCCGCAATCATGCAAACTCCCGCGCAACCGACAGGATGCGGCGTATGATACTGGCGTCAGCATCGGGCAGGAACCGCGCTTTTATGCCGCACGGCAACTCAATCTCAACCGCCCATGGAAAATGGCTCACTGCAGCGTTCTTTGTTCCGTTTTTGATTGGCTCCCGTCGCGCCGCATCACCCGAAGAAGATGCCGGATCGGCAGACGCAGTTTCTGCGACCACTTCCACGGAGATGAAACCGGACTCTGCTGCAACGCCAGTTCCGCTTCCCAGCTTTCCGGCCAGGTACTGCTTGAGCCATGTAAAAATCTGGTTGGCGTTGATCCCGTGCCGCCGGCCCACTTCCGCCACAGACATGCCAGGCCGGAAAGTCTCCTCCACGACCCGACGCCGCTCTTCCATAGACCGGCGAGTGTGTTTTTTTCCTGTGGGGGTCAATCTACCCACACCCTTCTCTGTATTGATTTTGCTCTGCATGATCGTGTCCATTATCAAATTAATGGACACTGTTCCACATTCCGACCCATATTATTAGGCGGTCGTCACCAGACGCTTACGCTTTTATTAACGAGGGCGTCATTTCTGATGGTGCCGGCACTCTATCGTTAAGCTCATTGTCGGGAATACGTCCTGAGCCTCTGTTGTTATAAGCTTTATACTCGCTTCTTAATAACTCTCAATTTTTGATCTCGGCTAAGAGATTTTATCTCTGACCCTCTTTTCAAAACTCTTCCCTTTGTCCTATACAGCTCTGCCTCAGTTGAGTCGGCAAACCCTTTCTTTGGGTATGGAGCAATACCTGTAAAAACGCTATGCTTGATACCGCTTAACGGAGAACCACCTTGTCCTGGACAGTTTATATTTTGGAGTGTACAGATAAAACCCTCTACACCGGTATTACAAATAATATGGAGGAGCGTCTCAAAAAGCATGCCAATGGCACAGGCGCCAAGTACACACGCGGGCGAGGTCCTTACAAAGTATTTTACACGGAACTGCATCGCTCCAAAAGCCGTGCTTTAAAGCGGGAAGCAAGGATCAAGGCCCTGAGCAGAAAACAGAAACTGGGTCTGCCGGTAAAAAATCTCCAAAAGTTGAAAAAGGTACGACCCCCTCGGGACCCCCGCTTATGACATAAAGAATATACTTGCTTTTTTAACTGTAATAGTTAAATTAGTAATCATGATTACCCGTGAAGCCTTTGCAGAAACTCTTGAACTGATGCAGCAGACTCCTGCCGTAGCCATTCTTGGTCCGCGACAAGTGGGGAAAACCACTTTGGCGCATCAGCTGGCTGACAAGCTCAGGCCTAACCCCGTCTATCTGGACCTCGAGCTTCCGTCCGACCTCGCAAAATTGCGCGAACCTGAAGTCTTTCTCGATACCCATGCCGGTCGCCTGATTATTCTGGATGAAGTCCAGCGTACACCAGAGATATTTGCCATCCTGCGCGGCGTCATCGACAAAGGACGGAAGACAGGGAAGGAGAATGCGCAGTTTTTAATACTTGGCTCAGCCTCGCTTGACCTGCTGAAGCAATCATCGGAATCACTTGCCGGACGGATTGCCTATATCCACCTGTCCGGGCTGACCGCAACCGAAGTGCGGGAAACCCGCAAGAGCAGTCAGGATGCACTTTGGCTGCGAGGTGGTTTTCCCAAAAGTTATCTGGCTAAAAATGATTCTTCGAGCATGATGTGGCGGCAGGACTTTATCAGTACCTATCTTGAACGTGATGTGCCGCAGTTCGGCGTGCGTGTCCCGGCAGCCACCCTGCGTAATTTCTGGACAATGCTTGCCCATCTACAGGGTGCAACAGTCAATATGAGCCGTCTGGCTTCAGGTCTGGGGGCAAGCGTCCCTACAGTCGGGCGATATCTTGACCTGCTGGAAGACCTGTTTTTGATCCGCAAGCTGCAGCCATGGCACAATAATATCGGCAAGAGGCTTGTCAAAGCGCCCAAGGTTTATATTCGCGACCCTGGCCTGATGCATGCCTTGCTGAACATAGAAAATACCGATGCCCTCATGGGCCACCCGGGAGTCGGCGAAAGTTGGGAAGGGTTTGTAATCGAAAATCTGCTCTCACAATGTCCACGCTGGATTACTCCTTATTACTACCGGACAGTGACGGGCGTGGAAGTTGACCTGTTCCTGGAAATTAAAAATAAAAAACGTTTTGCGATTGAGATAAAAAGAACGCTGACGCCAGAAGTCACAAAGGGTTTTAGAACGGCGTGTGAGGATCTGGATGCCACTCACAAGTTTTACGTTTATCCAGGAAAAGAAAAATTCCCGATGGCTAAAGACGTATGGGCAATACCCCTGATCGAAATGATGGAACTTTTGCGGTCAGAAGCAGGATGATGCTTTTATGCCTTATCTCTCTCTTCCCTGCTCTTTGGACTTATCTTGTTCTTTCTCTTGCGCCTGAACCATTTTGTAAGGCTGCCCTTTCTCTGCTGCATGGAAAGCAACCTCGGCCCCACGCTCAAATCGCGGTATCTCGCCAACAGGCATAAGATAAAGCCCCCTGCTCTTCGATACCGCAGCCCATGCACCGGTTTCAAGAGTGACATACCCCTCGTATCTCATAGCAAATTCAGGTTTTACGGTTGAATCTCTGTATTCAAACCCGAGCTTCCCGGCCAATGTCCGGCCAGCGGCGCGCGCCTCCATAACATCCAGGCGCTGCAATGCGCCGTCCCTCAGGGCAATCCCTGCGTATTTATACCCGTCAATCTGGCTGCTTTTTAAAGGAAACGATGAACGCTAATGGACCAGATTTTTACCAATATTGATAATATCATTCTCGGCTTTGTGCAGGGATCGTTCGGCAGCTTGACATCGGCTGTGCAGACCTTCTGGCGGCTGATGTTTATCGTCTTTCTCGCCTTCTACGGTTATAAAATATTTATCACGCACCGGTTTTCTGCAACTGACCTGATCACGCATTGCATCAAAATCCTGCTCGTGCTGGCGCTGGCAACCCAGTGGAATGCCTTCTTTATGTTTGTTTACAGCATGGCAACCAACCTGCCCTCTGATATCGCCGGCCAGATCATGCAGGCTGCCTCAAACAGCCTTGGCGCGCAATCCCAGGCCGCTACGGTCGCCAGCGCCAATACCGCGCTAGCACAGTTCTATGACAGGTCGTTAGGGGGCTGTTTTTCAGGACATACAATTCACCTTATAAGGGCTATCTTATTTCATGTATAAATACGGTTGGCAGCAACGGCCACTGGTCTGCCAGCGTGACGCTGTCAGGCGACGGCAGCCATGCACTCACCGCTGCCAACACCGATGCCGCTGGCAACACCGGTACAAGCACTGTGGCCAACTATATTCCAGTTGGAAAGCTTGGCCTTGACTCCATCTCAACGTCAGAATGTTGATCATCTTTCGGTGCTGCTGCCGGAGATCAAGGAAAAAATTATAGCCGCTCTGGCTTTAGCTGAACGAGCTAAAAGGCGGAACGACCAAAACGATAATGAGCAAAAGTGACTAGAACTGAGATTCCGATAGAAAACGGCAAGTCTTATTTTTGCCCGTAAGGGACTTTTTTGAAAAATATGTTTTTGTCGGATAATATAGATTATGACAATTTAATGATATTTTATCATTAATTATCAATATGTTATAACTTTTTTTACAATAATAATTTTCATTTAATATGCTCTGAATAGATAATTGTATTGGTATATATGCTCTATAGAGCATATTGTTGACTTGTTACTGTGAATATAATAAGCTCTACATGGAGTATTAAGATGCTTTAAATGCTCTATAGGAGTTTTTATGACTGCACGAAGAATGCTTTTGAAAGCACCGCCTTATGAAATTGAGGCTAATCTTAAACGGCTGGGGGCAAATTTACGGATAGCTCGTCTGCGGAGAAACATGACAGTCCAAGAAGTGGCTAAGAAAATTGGAACCGGAACCCGCGCCGTATTGGATGCAGAGAAAGGCAAGCCAAGCACAGGCATTGCCGTGTATCTGGCGTTGCTTTGGGCGTTTGATTTGCTTAGGCCTTTTGAAAAACTCGCTGATCCAAATACAGATGAAACAGGCAGATTACTTGCTCTCTCAAAAGAAAGATCCCGTGCTAGCAGAAAGAGGCGATTAGACAATGACTTCTGAGAAAATAGGACGTGAGTGCTTTGTATACATTACCCTCCCCGGTCATATAAAACCGGTTACGGCGGGGAAGTTTTCAGTTACTACAGAAAAAGGACTCAAAATAGGGCATTTTACCTACGGGAGAAAATATCTTGAGCGGCCGGACAAAGTGGAGTTGGACCCCGTAGAACTTGTTCTGTCAGAAAACCCTTACGAGACAACGGCGCTCAAGGGAATATTTGGTGCATTACGTGATGCCTCACCCGATCATTGGGGACGTCGAGTGATAGAAAGAAATGTTGGCGGCGGGGAACTGGCGGAGTTAGATTATTTGCTGAACTCCCCTGATGATCGTGCGGGCGCACTGGGATTTGGGCTGAATCAATTGCCGCCTGCACCGCTAAGGCATTTCAACAAAACTATTGAGCTGGAGAAGCTGCAGCAAATAGCAGATGTAATTTCTAAAGATGATGACCTTCCCGAAAGTCATGTGTTAAAGCAAGTACAAGAGTTAATGCTCGTGGGAACTTCAATGGGAGGAGCTCGTCCTAAAGCCGTTGTTGAAGATGAACAGGGGCTTTGGATAGCGAAATTCAATGATTTAAAAGACAGATGGAATAACGCGCGTGTCGAAAAGGCAATGCTGTCACTGGCTAGGCTTTGCGGTATAACCACTGAGGAAAGTAAAATAGTTACAATAGCTGACCGGGATGTTTTGCTGGTAAAACGCTTCGACCGAGAAAAAGTAGAAGGGGGATATTTAAGATACAGAATGGTCAGTGGCTTAACGCTACTTCAAGCCGGAGATACGTATGAGTCTCGTGATAGGTGGTCTTATATTGCCCTGGCAGAAACATTGCGTCGTGTTTGCTCTCGAGCAGAGGAAAATGCCCGGGAGATTTTCCTCCGCATGTGCTTCAATGCGCTTATTTCTAATAGCGATGATCATCCGCGCAATCATGCTATCATTGCGAAGAACACGGAATGGAAACTTTCGCCGGCGTATGATATTACGCCCAACCCTCAGATCAGCCAGGAACGACGCGAATTGGCGTTGAAGTGCGGGGATTATGGCCGTTACGCGAATGCTGAAAATCTTCTTTCTCAAAGCAAGCGCTTTCTTATAGAGCAAGAAGAGGCGAGAAAGATTGTCGACGAAATGGAACAGTTAGTCAAAAGTTCTTGGTATAAAATCGCAAAGGCTGAAGCGGTTTCAGAATCCGACTGCGAAAAGATACAAGGCGCATTTGCTTATCCTGGGTTCAGGATTTGACAAAAAAATCTGCTCCTTCTGCCTTAACGTGCTTTAAAGGCTGTTTCCTGAAGGGACCACAATATATGGGTGGAATTGCTAACCTTTATTCCGTTTAACTATTTCATGTATAAATATCCGCATATTATGCGGATAGCTGTGCCGATTTGGGTGCCGTTGTCGAAGAGCGTAACCGTTGAGCCTGCAGCAGCTTCGGTCGTGCTAACCGTGCCTGTAACGGTTTGAGCAGCCTGGTTTGTCAACCCGCCCGTCGAGGTGATCGCTACAGTCGGCGCTGCGGTGTCGAGGGTAACCCCTCAAATAAGACCAAAATCATTATTGCTACCCGTCCTTATGGGGCAGACCATATAAAATCCCAACTAAATAATTTCGCCTTGGTTGAAGCTTGGGGCTTGAAACCACATGAGCATATTGGACGCCAAATGCTGGAGAAAAGTCTTGTTTTCAAAGTGAAGGAATTGAACGGCCTTGGTCTCACACGACTGCAACAGGAAAAACTCGACCAGCTCGTCAAAAGGTATAAGCGCAATCCAAAATGCTTCGACGACAGGGTCGGTCTTAAGGCTGGTGTACGGCTCGTAAAAACCTATCGTGGAGAGCGCATACAGGGGTGATTCGTCATTTTATTGCTGATAAATCTGAGTAAATTCCGGCGTTTTACGCTGTTCTGAGGGTCTTTGTCTGCTATTATATCCTCGTAGATCGTGGTCATTGAGGCCACTGGACCACTACGCCACTCCACTCTTGCCAGCCTTCCGGCGGAGACGTCGTACGGAGCATCCTTGTTCTGCGGCCTATGGGCGCATTGCCCCCTTATCTTATCCATGACATGCTGTGTTAGATGCCGACAAGCGGCTCACATCTCAAAATTTTCCCTGAAAGGCTAAATATATGACTTCAAAATTGAAATATCTATTGGTATCAACTGCATTTCTGGCTTGTGTATCGCAAGCATCACCTTCCTACAGCGACACGGTTGTGCACGAAACCGTTACAGAATCATCTGATGACACGGCTACCGCGGAACAACCCGCCACTGTGATTAAAACAGAAACGGTCAAATCCGGAGAACGGCACATTATTTCCGGCAGGGGCGAACGCAAGCTCAGTTTCGCGGATTTTGACCTGAACCATGACGGCGTCCTCTCTATGGACGAAGTCGCCCAGAAAATGTTCAGGATATACGATCTCGACGGCAACGGCGTGATTGATAACAAGGAGTACGAACAACACACGATCATTACCTTCACGCCGGAAGAGAAGACGACGATTACGTCATACATCGATGAAAGCGGAAAAGATGGAACGAAATATACGCGCGAGAGCTTCATGAAAGAATCCCGGCTGTCGGGGCTTACCTCCGTCAAGGAAGGGCTTTCGCCGCATGAGTTTATCGGCCGTGACTTTAAGTCTGTGGACGTAAATCACGATCACTTCATTGACATGAATGAATGGCGCGGCACGTATATCGCCACCCTCGACAAGAAAAACAAAGAAAACGTTGATTTGAACATTAATAAATAAACCGGGACCGGCCTCTAAAAAATGCGCTATCCCCCGGATAGCGCATTTTTTATCTTTACGGTTTCTTGGGCTCTATCATAAAGATGACCGTACCGAGCAACTGCCTCGCTAAGCCATCTCTCTCATGAACGCCAGAGTGGGAGTTGCCTTATATTACTTTCCAGTCATCGTTGAGCATTTCCAAAGGGTTTCTTCCAGTTTTTCCTTTGTAAAAGGCTTGGCAATAAATCCCTTCGCACCGATTTTTTGCGTGTTCAATACATTGTCTTTGGCGCTATCGGAGCTGAGCATGACAACATGGGCATCCCGGTCGAAAGCCAAAATTTCGTTGAGTATTTCAATGCCGGATTTAGCGGGCAAATGAATATCCAGGAACACAATATCGGGCAATATTTTCAGATACGTATCTACAACAGCCGTGCCATCTTCGAGTGCCGTTACATCCCCATGCGGATCTACGGCCTTTTTTACAAGCGAGCGCATGAACATATCGTCTTCTGCAATCATAATGACGTTTTTCTGACGGTTCTGGCGCTCCTTTAGCATGGGCGATGCGCCCGCAGCCGCGGCTTCATCCGACTTCTCCTGTTTCAGGCGCACCTCGATTTTTTGAAGCCCGTCATTCGTTGGCGCGACAATATCGATGATGCATTTATATTCAGGGAAACGAGCCTGCATGTTTTTCTGCAGGGCGAGCGCATCTGCACCCTTTCCGGTATGCACGAGCGCCAGCATTTCCCGGCCATTGCATATAAAAATCTCACCCTCTTTATCCTGAAAGAATTCGAAAACCTTTTTTGCCAGATAAAAAATGCTTCCCTCCGTTCCCTTCTCAAGCGAGACGTTCACAAGCTTCCAATCCTGAACGTTGTTT
>Ga0206962_1280_pt1 | contig 12765 bp, 6 predicted proteins | sample Alteio_BWOrgHeat_27_FD_153241 | JGI IMG/M metagenome (GOLD analysis project Ga0206962, IMG submission 153241) | Enriched cells from forest soil in Barre Woods Harvard Forest LTER site, Petersham, Massachusetts, United States -... | ecosystem: Environmental > Terrestrial > Soil > Temperate forest > O...
AACGAGGGTACCGCTTCCGGCAGTAATCCCGGTGTAATCACCTTAACCGATGCCAGCGGTAACGGATATAATGGAACGCTAAGTGATTTTGATTTAACAGGCACGGCCTCTAACTGGATTACCCCGGGAGGTGTGACAACAGGCACCAACTGCGGCACATTCAGCTATCCGGTTATCAACAGCAACCCTGTTGATCAGACCATTTGTTCCGGAATCAATACCTCTTTCTCTGTTACTGCAAGTGGCAGTGGCTTGTCTTACCAGTGGCAGGTGAATACCGGCAGCGGATATGCTAATGTAACCAATACCGGTGTCTATTCCAATGCTACAAGCGCTGCGCTCACCATTACCAATCCCGATGCCTCGCTGAACGGATATACCTATCAATGTATCGTCAGCGGGTGCGGCCCGTCGGTAACAAGCACAGCTGCAATACTGACTGTAAAGATATCCCCCACTGTTTCCATTACCGGTACCACCACCATCTGTTCCGGAACAAACACCACACTTACCGGTAACGGAGCCGACACCTATAGCTGGAATATGGATCCCTCTGCTCCTCTGGACAAGGTTACTGCTTATCAGCTGGCTGTCGGGCTTCGTAAATTACGTACGGCCTATTCGGGCAATGCATTAAGATTGCGCAGATCGTCCGACAATGTAGAAGCCGATTTTGGTTTTACCGGCACTGATCTGGATCTCGCATCCATCAATACATTTCTGGGTGCCAACCTGGGATATTGTACCGTGCTATATGATCAAAGCGGAATGGGGAATGACATGAATCAAACGGATCAAACCCGTCAGCCACTGTTTGTAGCAGCGGGCCTCAATGGTAAACCAATCCTTCGTTGTGCCTCCTCTTCAGCACAAACACTTATTACCAATACTAACTTCCCTGCACCTTATACGGTGATTTATGGAGCTATACAAAACGGACCTATCCGAGGCCGGATGCTGAACGCAATCAATGATAACTGGTTGCTTGGTTGGTGGGGCGGAGCCAAAGATCAGGCTTATTATGAAGGTTGGGTATCCAATTCTGGCAGTCCGCTTGCAGATAATAATCCCTATGTTTATTCGGGTGCAGGTGACGGGGTGACCAACTCTTATCTGTATGGAAACGGAACATTGATAGTCAGCAACGGAGCCGGATTAGCCTCGCCCAATGGACTTTCCATTGTAGGTTATAACAATACTACTTCTGAATGGTCGGACGGAGATTTTGCCGAAGCATTTGTATTCAATACCGTTTTGTCGGATGCCGACAGACGAGTGGTGGAAAACAGCACTGGTATTTATTATAACATATTCTCCAGCAGCGTTAACACGTCCACCTATACCATTTCTCCTCCAGCATCGGCTACGTATCTGTTAACCGGAACTACAACTACCAATGGATGTTCAACTACTGTACCACAACTGATAACCGTAAACATCACCCCTTCTTCCACCATTACAGGTGTTTCCAGCATCTGTAACGGAAACAGAACCACCCTTTCTACCCCCGGAACAGGCACCTACTCCTGGTCGCCTGGAGGAGCCACCTCTTCTACCCTAGTAGCCAATACATCCGGTACGTATTCCCTCACCGTAAGTAACGGAAGCTGTTCCTCTTCTTCCACCGCAACGGTAAATATATATTCCTCCACGGCATCGCTTGATTTTGACGGTTATAGTACCCATGTGGATATAGGTACTGTTATTCCCAACAATTCCAGTTATACAAAAGAAGCATGGATTTATCCTACCGCTTATACTGCAGGAAATATTATCACTTCAAACAATTCTCCTTTCTGGCTTAACGGAGGCAACCTGGCAGTAGCAAACGGATTTACCGGAACCAATACACAGGTTACCGACGCGGCTACCATTCCTTTGAATACCTGGACACATGTTGCCGCCACTTACGATGCATCCAGCACCAACCTTACTTTATATGTTAACGGACTGGTGGTTGGCACGATGAGCGGAGCTTCTCCTTATGTGGCAGAAGATATAACGCTGGGACAATTCGCAGGCGGTAATTATTTTCAGGGTAATATAGATGAGGTCCGTATCTGGAACTATGCCCGTGCACAATCCGATATTCAGGCCAATATGAATCAAACACTGGGAGCGGGAACACAGACCGGTTTACTGGCTTATTATACCATGAATGACGGAATTCCCTTTGCCGATAACACTGCTTTGCTTGTACTTCCCGATGCTTCCGGCAACAACAATGCGGGAACCTATTACAATTTCCCACTCACCGGAGCCACCTCTAATTTTGTAAACGATTTTCAGACCACAACCATCACCGGAATATCCACCGTTTGTGCCGGATCACCTACCATCCTTACCGTGAACGGGATTGGGGCAAACACCTATTCCTGGAACCCAGGAACTTCAACAACCGATACGGCTATCATGAGCCCTGTTATAAATACATCCTATACCGCTACCACGGTAGATATGAGCGGTTGCAGCCAGCAGGCCTATTACCTGGTTCTTACCAACCCGGCTCCCGCAGCAACCGGAACACCGGTCAATGTAACCTGTTATGGAGGAAGTACCGGAACAGCCACAGTAGCGGTAACCAGCGGCACACCCAATTATACCTATAGCTGGTCTCCGGGAGGAGCTACCAGTGCTTCGATAACTAGTCTCACTTCCGGAGACTATACATGTAGTATTTCAGATGCAAACGGATGCAGTACCACTACCAATATAACAGTAACCCAGCCGTCTGTTCCATTTGTTGCCAGCAATCTGAATCAACTAAACAATATTTGCAAAGGAGGTTTTGACGGCTATATTGAAGTGACAGAAAGCGGAGGAACTCCTTTCTACACCTATTCCTGGAGCAATGGTTTGTTCGGACAAGGAATTTACGGTCAGCCTGCAGGTACGTATACCTGTACCGTAACGGACAGCCATGGTTGCCACGCATCCTTAGTAGCCACGCTTACCGAGCCGCCAACAGCTATTACAAGCAGCCTTGTTTCACAAACCAATCTTCCTTGTAACGGAGCTTCTACGGGGTCGGCAACCATCACTGCTTCCGGTGGAACCGGAACGCTTACTTATTCCTGGAACCCGGGAGGAGAAACGACTACTTCGGTAAACGGACTCACAGCAGGCAGCTATACCTGTAGCATCACCGATTCCAATGGCTGTCTCGATACCACATCGGCTACTATTACACAACCGCCTCCGGTTTCCATACCACTTTCGTATACCAGCACAGGAGCTTGCAATGGTGGTGCTGATACATTAAAAGCTTCCGGTCTTACATCCTATACCTGGACTCCCGCATCCGGTTTGAACACCACCAGCGGCACGCAAGTAATTGCAACCATTACAGCCGACGCCACCTATACGGTAACAGGCAGCGACATTTCTGGGTGCCCCGGATCCAATACCATCAGCATCGCACTTAATCCAGATCCTGCAACACCGGTTATCACAGCAAACATAAATGTGCTCACGGCTTCCGGAACAGGAGTATCATTCCAGTGGTATCTGGATGGAAATCCGATTTCCGGAGCTTCTTCTCAAATCGATACGGCCAAAGTAAACGGCAATTATACCGTGGTAGAAACAAACGGATACGGATGCTCCAGTACATCCGCCCCCTACTCTTTTACGATAACGGATGTAAATGGACTTTCCTCTTCCTCCGCAATAAAACTATACCCAAACCCATCACTGAGTGATGTGACATTGGAGCTGAACAACATCGGACAACATACAGAAATTGATCTTTATGACATGCTGGGCCAGCAAATCAAAATCATTTCCATTACCGGAACCAGCACATTGATTCACCACAATGAAATGGCAGAGGGCATCTACAGCTATCGCATTGTCAGAGATCATATCATAATCGGAACAGGAAGACTGGTGATGCAGCGGTAAGGTAGATTTATTCTGACCTAAGGTTGGCGTGGTCATCCTGAGTGAAAGGAGGTTTGTGGGAAGGGCGAAGGATCTGATGGTGCGCAAGCGAGCCAACCCACTGGCAGATTCTTCACCCTCATTCACTTTCCGGCGCTTCTGCTCAGAATGACCGCGTTTATTTTTCTAATAGATGTGGGATATTAGGCCGCTTCACTATATTTGATCATGCGCCTCATCCTGCTGTTTGTTTTCCTTTTCTTTTCCTGTATATTCCGTGTACAAGCTGGAAATAAAAACACCGTTTGTACCGACACCGTTGACTTTTATCAGCTATTCCTGAATGGGAAAGAACTCTTTCCGAAAAAAGTGAATGACCCCAAAACAAAACTTCTGATAGACAAAGGTTATGTGCTTAATCAGCTTGATGATAAAGATGAGTTACGTGTTATGTATTTTTCAGATGCCTGTCATAACGATTGCGGACAACTGGAGCTTGGAAATAATCAGGGTGTTACTCTTTCTACACTGAATAAAGAGAAGGGGCAAAACTATTTCCGGCTTACCGGGACTTTTATCAATAAGCTGCTTCTGGAGAACAATAGTGCGGTGAATATGTATTTTGTTACTCCAAGAACTCAGGCTAAGTTTGCAGGAGTTTGGCTGGGCTGTCTCGTAGGCGTGGCACCTAAACCGCCCGTACAACCCATTTGTGCACCCAAATCTCCTTACAAGATAAATAGCCTGCGAATCATCAACAAACAGGATCTTGTATGGAATGTAACCACGGATAGCTCAACCTCTACCTGTATTGTACAGCAGTTTCGATGGAATAAGTGGGTAAACTGGGATACATTAACAGGTGTTAAAAAACAGGATTCCATCGAGTTTCGATACCCCATCGCCCGTTACATACATGATGGTCATAACCGGTTCAGGATAAAAGGATATGTGAAGGATGGGGTGACCTATTATTCCGATAATGCCTCACAGGATGAACCAGGGGAGGCCAAACTGCTTCATATTGAAAGTCCGTTGTATTACAAAACACATCCCATCACATTTAACCGGGAGACATTTTTTGAATTCTACGATTCCAACGGAACGCTTGTCAAAAAAGGGCATGAGAAAATGCTCTTAGTCAATACCTATGGCAAAGGTCTCTATTATCTCTGCTACGAGAACAGCATCGTGGAGGTGATATTGGAATAAACGGCACTCATTCCCCGAATAGCAAAATCTCCTAAAGAGGAATTGGAATCAGCCAAAATAAAGAAGGGACTATCGGGGATTTTTATTCTTCTCTGACAGAATCGGGATCACTTTGGAAGCGGAAACCAAGTCTCTTTCCGGTTTGAAACTTCATATTCTGACTTGTTTCCAGTACCTCTGCCACTTTAAGTTCTCTGACGGCTTCAAAAGGAGGGGTGAATAAGTCAAATTCAAGGCTATACTGAATAGATGCTTCTACGATATTACGAACCTGCTCTTTGTCTATGATTCCTTTGGAAAAGTCGTTATAAAGAAAGCCGAGTTGTTTTTTTCCTTCTACAAAATAATGCTTTTCACGATTTATGAAAATGCGTCCGATCAGATACCCGACGTCATTTACCCGGTTGTATTTAAAGGAATCCGAAAGGAAGTTGTAAATATTAATCTGTCCGCAGTAGGAGCGGTATTCATCCTCTTTAACATAGGATGACTTACGGATCTGATGGCTGCGGTCGAACTCGAATACATTGGTATGCATATAAAAGAAAAGAATATCGCCGGCTACTTTCAGCTCCACTTCAAACTCCCCTTTATCGGTATATATAACGGTAACCCGCTTGTCATCCTTACTTGTTTCCTTGCTCAGCTCAGCAGCCAGCTCCTTGCAAATGGCTTTGAAGTATTTAAATGACTCGAGTGTGCATTCATATACATCCTGTTTCATCGAAGATTTTGTCTTCAACAATCTCAGGATCGCTTCTTTGGAAGTTTCTTTGGCCATAGGGTACTAATTAAACGAGCGGATCATTATAAAGGTACTAATTATTCACGCAATCAGAATGTGATAGCGATTGCTAGTAAGCCAGGGAGAACAACACCCTGCGTTCCGATGGTTTGCCTGAATAAATACAAATACCGGGTTTAACATCGCGCTCCTCTGCCTGCAAAGGGATACAACGAATCGTGGCTTTCGTTTCCTCCTTTATTTTTTGTTCTGTCTCCGCAGTACCGTCCCAATGGGCCAGGATAAAACCGGGGTTTTCGTTGAGTGTTTTTTTGAACTCGTCATAGGTATCTACGCGACGGATATTCTGATCCCGGAAGCTAAGCGCTTTCTGAAACAAATTATCCTGTATCTGACTCAGGAGGTGTTCTATTTTATTGTCCAGATCAACCATTTGCAATACTTCCTTTTCACGGGTATCGCGGCGGGCCACTTCAACGGTGCCGTTTTCCATGTCTTTGGGGCCAATAGCAATACGCAGGGGAACGCCTTTAAATTCATATTCGGCAAATTTCCATCCTGGGCGCTGAGTATCGCGGTTGTCGTACTTAACCCTTATTCCTTTACTAATCAGCGACTTGCGTATCTCTTCCACTTTGGCATTGATCTTCAGCAGGTCTTCTTCGGTCTTATAGATAGGAACGATAACCACCTGAAAAGGGGCCAGTTTAGGAGGGAGTACCAGACCCTGATCATCAGAATGAGCCATTACAAGAGCACCCATCAAACGGGTAGATACCCCCCAGGAGGTGGCCCATACATAATCCTGTTTGCCTTCTTTACTGGTAAACTTGACATCAAATGCTTTGGCAAAATTCTGACCCAGAAAATGCGATGTGCCGGCTTGTAATGCCTTACCATCCTGCATCATGGCTTCAATGCAATAGGTGTCGAGGGCTCCTGCAAAGCGTTCATTGGCCGTTTTCTTGCCTTTAATAACAGGTACAGCCATCCAGTTTTCAGCAAAATCTGCATAAACGCCGAGCATCCGTTCGGTTTCTTCAATGGCTTCCTGCGAGGTGGCATGGGCTGTATGGCCTTCCTGCCAGAGGAATTCAGCAGTGCGTAAAAAGAGTCGGGTACGCATTTCCCAGCGAACTACATTGGCCCACTGATTAATCAGCAGGGGCAGATCACGATAGCTTTGGATCCATCCTTTATAGGTGTTCCAGATAATGGTTTCGGAAGTAGGGCGGATGATCAGCTCTTCGGCCAGCTTGGCCTCTTCATCTACAATAACAGTTCCATCGGGGCCGTTTTTAAGCCTGTAATGAGTAACTACAGCACACTCTTTGGCAAAGCCTTCAACATGGCTGGCCTCTTTGGAAAAAAAGGATTTGGGGATCAGCAGCGGGAAATAAGCATTCTCATGCCCTGTATCTTTGAACATCTGATCAAGGGCCTGTTGCATCTTTTCCCAGATGGAATAGCCATAGGGTTTGATAACCATACAGCCTTTAACAGCAGCATGCTCTGCCAGATCGGCCTTTGTGACAATATGATTATACCATTCGGAATAATTCTCTGCACGGGTAGCGAATTCTTTGCTCATAACATTCTAATCTTTATCTAATTTCCCATTTCGGGTATTGGTATAATAGTTGTAACTTTATAAACCAATATCAGGCAAAAATAGAAACAGGCAGCCTTCTTTCACAATAAACGAATAAATATATTGTGTTGCCGGTTTCAGGAAATTACAAACAAAAGTCTGATACTGATTAAACCTGATGGCATATTCTATATCTAACAAGCAAAACCCGTTCGTTATGAAAACTTTGCTCCGTTTTTCGTTCATAGGGTTGGTAATTCTGGCCAGCTCTTGTAAACAGACACAAAAGACAGCCAGTACATCGTCCTACAACGATGATGTGTACTATTCATCATCTGACAAACCGGCTGAACCGGCGCATAACAATACCCAGGAACAACCAGCCCCCAACTCAGGCAATAACATGTCCAGAGAACATGTGGATATGAATGGTAACAACCAGGGCAATAACAACCCTGGCAATGATAACGGCCAGAATAACAACGGTGGTCAGAACAACGACCAGGCTGTAGCCAACAATAATTATGACGACACCTATAATGCCGATGATTATTATGACTACGAATACGCTTCCCGTCTGAAAAGATTTCATGAGCCTACCGGTGATTTCGGTTATTATGATGACCCATACACCAATTCCTACTACTACTCCGGCGATCCTTGGTCTTATGGATCCAGCATTTATATGGGCTACCCAATGTGGGGTGCTGCATACAGCATGTATTACTATAACCCGGCTATGATGTGGGGATATTATCCCGGCTACTATAACCCATGGCGCCCATTTGGTGGCTTTGGAATAGGTCTTGGCTTTGGATACGGAGGGTTTGGTTTCGGTTTCGGTTATAACCCATGGTACGGTGGTTTTGGATATCCTGGCTACTATGGAGGCGGTTTCTACAATGGATACTATGCCAACCGGTTTGATGGCAACGGGGTTTATTATGGTCCCCGTAATTCCAACAGCTCTACCGGCAGAGGGGGAGGATCCAATTACTCTTTCGGACATCGTAATGCAGTTACCAATATGGCCAGCACCGGTCGTGGTGGAAGTAGCAGCTTTACCAATGGCAATTCTACCAGCAGCCGGAGTGTTAACGGCACCAATGGCAGCCATGTAACAGCTACCGGCAACAACCGCACAAATGCGGATGTATATAGCAAACCTTCGAGCACTTCATTTAGCTCCAAACCTGTTTTTGAAAATACATCCAAAACCCGCAGCGGATCTGAGAATATGCGTTCGGGCAATAACAGCAGCCCGATAAGTCGCAGTTCAGGTTCCAGAAACATGAACGGCAATAGCGGATCGTACAACAACCGTGGTAATAACGGCAGCAACTATTCACGACCAAGCAATAATGGCAGCAACTATAGTCGGCCAAGCAACGGAGGCAACTATAGCCGCCCGAGCAATGGCGGCAACGCTCCAAGACAGCAGGCTGCACCCCGTAGTAATGGAGGAGGCTTCCACATGGGTGGCGGCTCATCCGGAAGCGGAGGAGGCGGTGGCTCTCATGGTGGCGGTGGCGGACATAGTGGCGGTGGCGGCGGACACGGAGGCGGTGGTCATAGATAATCCCTAAAAAACATATTGGAAAATGAAAAACTCCATCACAACCATATCAGCTCTTTTGATGGTTGCAGGCCAGATGCTTGCCCAAAATGAGACAGATGCACTCCGTTACAGCCAGATTGGCTTTGGAGGAACAGCCCGATCCAGCTCCATGGCAGGAGCCTTTGGCGCACTGGGTGCCGACTTCAGCAGTCTGAGCTCGAACCCCGGAGGACTTGGACTGTACCGCACCAGCGAATTCAGTATTACTCCGTTGGCTAACTACCAGAGTACTACATCCACTTATGCCGGCACACCCAGTGATGCTCAGCAGATGAACCTTAACATGGGCAATCTGGGGATTGTATTTGCCAAAAACATTGATAAAGAAAGCAACAAAAGCGGATGGAAGTTTCTTCAATTCGGTGTTGGTTTTAACCGTCTGGCTGATTACAATGCCCAAACTACTATCAGCGGGGTAAGTCCTACTTCACAGCTGGATGTATACAGAGACCAGGCAAACGGCTACTACCCTACCGATCTGGATCCGTTCAGCACCGGTATGGCATTCAACACCTATTTGCTTGATACCATTCCCGGAACAGGAGGAAACCAGTATAAAAACCCGCTTGCTCCCGGCGACAAGGTAAATCAGTATAAAAGTATCACCACTTCGGGCGGTTATGACGAATGGGTATTTAGTGTTGGTGGTAATTATGAAAATAAATTATTCCTGGGAGGTAGCATAGGTTTGCCTACCATTAACTACCACGAAAACACAAGCTATCTGGAAACAGCTGTTCCGGGTAATACCTCTACCTTTTCATCGATGCAATATAACCAGAGCCTGGCTACTTCTGGAACAGGTGTTAATTTCAAAATCGGTGCTATCTATAAACCATTGGAGTTTCTTCGTGTAGGTCTTGCCTTTCACAGCAAAACCTGGATGAGTATGTCCGACTCGTGGAATGCTAGCATGGCTTCTTCTTTCAGCGGTGCTGATGAATGGAAAAGCTCTACAGCTTATTCTCCCGATGGATCCTATAACTATTCACTGACAACTCCCGGTAGAATTATCGGAAGCCTTGGATTGATTGTGGGCAAATATGGAATGATTGATGTGGATTATGAATATGTGGATTATACCCAGGCCAGCCTGAGTAGTGCTGATGCCGGCGCATTTGACGATGCCAACAAAGCCATCAAAACCAATTTTACCCGTACCGGAAATATCCGTGTAGGTGGTGAACTTAAATTACGCCCTATGTCTATCCGTCTCGGATATGCATACTACGGCAGCCCTTACAGCACCGCTGGTAATAATGATGGTGGACGTAATTGCATCACTGGTGGTCTCGGATTCCGTCACAAAAGAGTGTTTGTAGACCTGGCTTATGTTCTTACCATGAGTCAATCCAACTACTACTTGTATGATGCTTCTTATATGACCACTACAGGACCGGCAGTTAACAGCAGCAGCACTTCTACTTATATGCTTACTGTGGGACTTAAGTTTGATAACAAACCAAGAGAGCGCAGACAAAGACGTGTACCTCCTCCAAGACCCTGGTAGTTCAGGAGGCAGGCGCAGGATGCAGTAGGTTAATTAAACGTTTAGCGTTGATTGTTTAAATTTTAGAATTAAAAATATTAAATTTTAAACGCTCAATTTTCAACTAGCCGCAATTGGCAGTAATAAAGAATAAAATAAGAAAGCCGGTTTGAAAATCAAACCGGCTTTTTTTATTTCTAATATTTCTTCCTGCACCTGCCTACTACTGCATTTTTTCTGCCTCCTGCGCCTGCCTCCCGCCTCCTGATTTAAGCTTTCATCTTCGATTGATGCCGAGCGATACAGGCATCTATCACCTTTTCATTGGCAATTGTCCAGGCAATTGTTTCCTTCAGGCCTTCCTCTAATCCGGTGCGAGCAGAAAAGCCAAGTTCCTTTTGCGACTTCTCCGTGCTTCCGAATCGTTTTCCGGAATTGTCCCACGATCTCTTAGGCAGTAATTCAATAACCGATTTATTTCCGGTGAGTGCAATGATGCCTTTTGCCAGATCGGCAATACTTGTTTCTTTTCCGCTGGCGATATTATATACTTCCCCCGCCTTCCCTTTTAATGCACAGGCAATAAGACCCCTGCAGATATCAGCCACAAAAATAAAATCCCTGGTTGCCACCCCTTCATTTTCAAGGGGAATGGCCATACCGTGCAAAGCCTTATAAATAAAAGTAGGTGTTACATTTCTCCATACCGTAGCAGGAGTTCCCCTCCACTCCCCGGCACCCAGTATTTCGCCAGGTCCGTACACATTCTGAAAACGGGCTCTGATAACAGGCAGTTGATGCTGCTGGTAATAATAAACAGAATAGAATTCGCCTATAATTTTTGAAATCGAATAAGGGCTATCATGCTTGATACTGGTGAATTCACTTTCAACCGTTGCACTTGCATCATCAAACGTTTTTTCGGCTACCGAACAACCAGCCGAAGAGTAAACCACTTTCTTTAATTTCTTGAAATTTTTGATCCAGTCAAAAAGACGAAGCGTAGTATAGGTATTGTTGGCATGATCGGCCAGCGGATCGTGTATAGAGCTTTGATTTCCGTGATAGGTAGCCAGGTGGAAAACATAGTCGAACACATCTGTTACCTGACTCAATATGCGATCGTCGGCAACGGAACCTTGCCAAAAAGTAACCCGGGGATCATCCGGAATATTGGATCGCTCGGCAGAAAGCAGATTGTCAATGATGGTAACCTGTACCGATCCGCTTGAAGATAAGATCATTTTACACAGATTACTGCCCACAAAACCGGCCCCACCTACAACAAGTACCCTGGTATTATCAAAACCTGTCTGCTCCATTCCTTGTCAGTGTTTTTCTGAAATATTCTTGAGGTGTGTGAATGTTTGTGTTATACCGTTTACCTTATACCATTCAATGGCTGCCTTGATTCCATTTTCCAGCGGAGTGGATGCCTTCCAGTCAAAATCCTTATTCGTTTTGGAAGGATCTATCAGAATGGTAAACACATCGTCTTCTCCGCGGGGACGAACCTCTACATCTTTTTCCAGTTTCATGTCCAATGCTTTAAGCGCTGAATCGAACAGTTCCTTGATGGAATAATCACTTCCGGTAGAGATGTGATAATATCCTTTGGTTCCTTTTCCCTGAAGCGCCTTTATAACACAAGCCGTAAGATCTTTCACATAAATGAAATCCCTGCGGGTATCCATTACAAAACAAGGTTTATTGGTTGTGAGACGCTGAAAAAAGGTGGGGAGCGGGCCACTCAGGTTACGAGGACCATACGCATTGGCCAAACGGAACGAAATAAAATCGAGACCGCTTAATTCAATGTATTGCTCTGCCCCTGTTTTGCTGATAGCGTAACTGCTGCCACCTTCCGAACGACCTGAAAATAGCGGATGATTCAGCGTGATCGGTTGTTCCAGCGGTTTCAATCCGTAACACAAAGAGGTTTGAAAATAAATAATACGCGAAACATTCAGACGTTTAGAAGCTCTGATAATATTAATTGTCCCAAGAATATTGGTGTGTGCATCTTCTTCCCAGTTTTCGGGATCTTTGTACGAAGCCGCAGCATGAACCACTTTATCGGGTCCGAAACTGTCAAAGGTTTTGTTCACCAGTGCTGCATCGGCAATGGATCCTTCCACCACAACCAGATTTTTGTTAGGGGTATTATTATCCCTTCTGCCTGTTTGGTAATTGTCAATGACGAGTACCTGATGACCCAGGGCCAGCAA
>Ga0206962_1281_pt1 | contig 12762 bp, 5 predicted proteins | sample Alteio_BWOrgHeat_27_FD_153241 | JGI IMG/M metagenome (GOLD analysis project Ga0206962, IMG submission 153241) | Enriched cells from forest soil in Barre Woods Harvard Forest LTER site, Petersham, Massachusetts, United States -... | ecosystem: Environmental > Terrestrial > Soil > Temperate forest > O...
ATCCCATGTACACACAATTTTCTTTGATGGGCATGAAAATTCGAGGTGTTGACCTTCAATATTGTCCTAAAAACTTGATATTTTCTTTTTCTGGTGGAGTGTCTCCCCAGGTTCGGGCCATTAATATGTTTACCATAGCCCAAGATGATAAAAATGTGCTCGCCGGCAGCTTTGGTTATGGGCGATTGAATGGCAATTATATACGTGTTTCCTACGTAGAAGCCAGGGAACACTCGGGTATCAACTATGATAGTATCATATACCCACCAGCCCAAACATTCAGCAGGGTGTACACTACCGATTTCAGTTACGTCTTGGGAAAAAAAATAACCATCAAAGGCGAATTGGCCAATTCAAACCTTTCTGACCAGCCTTTGTGGGAATACTACCCCACTATACCCACCAAGCCCAATGTAGCCTTTCTTACCAAAGACATGAATTGGGCAGGCGACCTATCAGTAAGGTACGCGGAAGAGAAATTGAAACTGGCACTCACAGGAGAGGTAAAAGAAATTGAACCCAACTTTATATCCTACGCCATGCCTTTTATGCGCACCGATTATTTGCAATACCAACTCAAACTGCAAAAACAGTTGTGGAAGCGGCAGATATTTTTAGAGGCCTATTGGATAAAAGAAACCGATAACCTAAGTGGGCGCAGCAGTTCTTCTTCCCAGATCAATTCATTTGGGGGAAGCATCGGTTTATATTTTAACAACTTACCGTACTTGCTACTGAGTTACAGCCCAACATCTATGTCCACCCAAACCCTTTTGGACACATTTCATTATCAAAGCAGCTTCAAAACCTATACCGCGCAAGCAGGTTACCAAGTCAACATTGGGACCGCCACGGTACTCTCCACCTTGAACGGGTTTATACAGGAGGAGAATTTTACCGCGCCAGGCCAAGCGTCCTACCATAAAATGGTTTGGGCAGGCGAAACAGTAAAGTTCAAATTCCCGCTTGCGTTCAGCATCAATGCGGGATACCTTAATATAAGGTATAACAACCAAGAAATAAACTCAAAGAACCTTGATTTGAGTGCGGTTTATAACCTGAACAAGAAGTATGCTGTTTCTTTTGGATATTCAAGGGACATATACGAACCGGGCGGGGATAAGGAAATTTATCTCGGGAAACTAGACATGGTCCTTTCAGCCAAACATAAAATAAGTTTGGTGATAAGTTCCATCCATACCACATCGTACCAAAATGAAACCCAAGGAAAGTATTATGATTTTTCAATAAAATACGCATTTAAATTATGATTTGGCCATATTGAAAAAAATATATAAAATATTTAACAAAAAACTTGCACGAATCAAAAAAAAATAACGTAGTTTTATATCCGTAATTGTTTCGAACCTAAACCCAGTCCAATGCCTAACAACCGAACTAAATTACTGTTTGTCCTTTTTCTTGTTTATTGCCTTCCCAATTTTGGCCAAGTAAGCATGAACCTGTTGCCGCCCCCGCCTTTTGGGGTGACACCGGCAAATGTATTGGACCCGGTGATCATCAATGGCTCCAAAGGCAGCTATAGAGCCTACCTTATAGGGAGTGTATCTGATATGTCTGGTCACGAACTTGTGGAGTTTAGGACAAACTTCTTCTCAGTTGGTACAGGTGTTACAAAGGTTAATTACAATGAGATAGGCCTCATATATAAAAATTTCATGGATCTTGAGTTTCAAGGTTCCTTCGAGCGGACAAGATATTTTCCGATTGGTGAATTCAACCTTTGTGCCACCCTAATACAATTCGAATCGGAAAAGGTCTTGGCACAAACCTGCGTTCCCACACATGTGTTGCCACTGCAGCCTCCGAGATTGGTATATCCCATAGATAGTGCCAAGATAAAAACAACAGATCCTATATTCAGTTGGCTCCCCGTCACTGGGCCCGGGGCATCCCAATCAACAATAAGGTATCAAATAACAGTAAAACAAATCATTGATGGTCAATCATCTTCTGAAGCAATTTATAGCAACCCCGATTTATTGACTGCAGACAACATTCCCAATACCTTCTACCCCTATCCTTCCACATCACTGAACAATTTGGAATATGGGCAACAATATGTTTGGCAAGTAAAGGCATATTCAGGAGATTATGTGTTGGGGCAGAGTGAGATATGGATATTCAAACCAGTCATGGATTCCATTAGGCCACCCAAGCCGATGGACAGCAGCTTTGCAGTACCAGCCAAGGTACTGGATGGGGGAATACACTATGCCATCGAACAATTAAGGTTCAAATATGATGGAACATATACCTCAAAACAACTCGATTTCAAGATTTACGACAATAACTATGCTGAAATAAAGGGTAAAAAAGCAAGGTTGTGGCAAAACTATGGCAATAATAAATATTCCATAGAACTTGGCAAGATAAAGGGGATGAAACCCAATAATAATTACTTGTTGGTGCTGACCAATGAGAAAGGCGAACAATATTTTTTGAGATTCAGATATTTGAAAAAAGCACTTGCAAATTAATCACAACGATATGTAGAACAAGCATTTAGACGTTTTATAATTTACCAACCGGACCATGAACACGACCAAACAATTAATTTGTATTATATTTTTATTGCTTTTATCAAGCTGCACGCAACGACCGCTTTCAGCCAGGGATTATGTCGCATGGGTGAATAACAAGCAGCATGGCTTAAAAGTAGAAACAACTTTCGGTGACTTTGCTTTTACCTTGTTTTACAGGCCATTGCCTTACTTGGCCCTGAAGGAATTCCCAGATGGGCAATTCAAAAAACAGGATATCAACAAGCAGATAAACGACATGTCAGAGTTTCAATATTACACCCTTGAAATAGCCAGTTGCGATAAAAAAACAGATGTTTTGCAAAATGGATTACGAAGCAAGGATGAATATTATGCCAGGATCCAATATTTTTCATTCCTGATGCAGAATGACCTGTTCCTGATGGATGGCGATGAGAAATTGCCCTGCAAGCTTTTCCAGTATGAAAGAGATTTTAACCTCAGCCCTTTTCAACGGTTTAGCCTGGGCTTCCCCCATTCAACTTCAAAAAAAACGAACTCCGATAAAAGCCTTGTTTATGTTGACAAGGTTCTTGGAATAGAAAAAGAAGTAAAACTCACGATCAAAGGATCGAATATAGAAGAAATACCGGACCTCAACCTAAATTGATAATTGCCAAGCTATATGCGTAAACATTTAAAAAAGCTGTCTGTTGTTGTAATCCTTATTTTGCTGTCGCAAATATGTGCGCCCATAGCCACTTATGCACTCACTGGGGGACCATCTCAGCCTGAGGTTCAAAGCTTTGAGCCCATCGGCACATCAGACATGGTGGATGTTTCATCAGGTGATTTCAATTATAACATTCCACTACTCGATGTGGGTGGTTACCCAATAAATATCTCATACCACAGTGGTATAGGCATGGACCAGGAAGCCAGTTGGGTGGGCCTGGGATGGAACATCAACCCTGGTGTGGTAAACAGGAACATGAGGGGATTGCCAGATGATTTTAGCGGTGAGCAGGTGGTCAAACAATTCAACATTCAGCCAGATGTCACTTTTGGGGGCAGTTTCGGCACCAATTTCCAGTATGCAGGCCTACCCTTGCCCTTTGACCTGAATATTGGATACACGTTGGGGATGTATTACAATAATTACAGGGGAATCGGTTTTGAAGCCAGTATCAATCCTTCCATCAGTGCGTCAGTCAAGAACATGGGATTATTGAATGCAGGCTTGGGATTATCGGCCAGTTCGCAAAACGGCGCTACCCTATCTCCTTCATTGGGCTTGTCAGAAACTACGCACAATGCAGACCGAAATGACGACATCACCAATTCACTTTCCATAGGTGCCTCTTATAATTCGCGTACGGGCCTAAAAGCCTTGACTTTTAGCGCAAGTTCTGACAACAAGACGTATTCCCCATCCAAATCTTATAAATCAGATTATCCAGAAGGCGCGATCAATGGTGGCTCAAGCATTTCTTTTGCCAACCCCACCTATGTCCCAAACATCAGTATGCCGATGAACAACTATTCAGTGACTTTGTCCGGGACCATTGGGGCAGAGCTCTTGGGAGGCCACCCCAATGAGAGGATCACGGGCTATTATACACAACAAAGTTTGGCCCAAGCCAATACATCAGCCCCGGCATTTGGTTATTTCTATTCACAAAACAGCAATGCAGACCCTAATGCACTTCTCGACTTCAATCGGGAAAAGGACGGTTCTTTCAATGAGAACACGCCAGCATTGCCACTTACCAATTTTTCCTATGATATTTATTCGGTTTCCGGCCAGGGAATCGGCGGGATGTACAAGCCTTGCCGTAGCGATGTAGGCGTGGTATATGACAACCATGCAGAGAACAAGAGCGTGGGTGGCAGCCTAGGCCTTGAATTTGGGGTAGGTGATTTGGCACACTTTGGTTTGGACCTAAACGTGAACATATCAAACACTAAAAGCGGTGTTTGGTCAGACCATAATGATGCTATTACTGACTTGGGGTTTAAGGGCTACAATTCAGCTATACCAGTATATGAGCCATTTTATTTTAAAAACGTAGGTGAAAAGACCGCAGACCCCGATAATTTCTTCAATGAAATTGGTGGTTTTTCTCCTGTTCGTGTTGCCTTGGATGACCGTAGTATGGACATACCTTCAAAGCGGGGTTTGAGCACATCCACTGATGATGGGGTAACCTATCCAACCTATGATATAGCCCGAACCAAAAGGAACCGCAGAAACCAAGAAATAAGTTTTCTTTCTGCCATTGAAGCAAAACATATAGGCTTGGACACGGCCATGAAATCATTCACCAAAAATAATTTTACTTCTTCTCCAACTTACATCACTAGAGTAGATAACGCAAATAGGCACAGCCAACATGTATCGGAGATAACTGCTACACGCGAAGACGGAGCGCGATATGTATATGGGATACCTGCATACAATACTTCTCAAAAAGAGGTCTCTTTGAATGTCGCCTCGGATGATCATACCTATGTAGGAACCACTGGGATAATACAATACAGCGCTGGCCAGAATTCCACTGGCAATACCGAAGGCCTGGACCATTATTACAGCAGTACCACCTTGCCTGGCTATGCGCATTCTTATTTATTGACAGCCATCCTATCGCCGGATTATGTTGACTTGACAGGCAATGGCCCATCAGTAGATGACCTGGGCAGTTATACTTATTTCACTTATACCCGCTTGTACGGAGGTTCCACACCTTTTCAGTGGAGAACCCCTATAGGCACCCGCAATGCAAATTATAACGAAGGGTTGAAATCGGACAGAAATGATGACAAGGGGAACTATGTATATGGGAAAAAAGAGATATGGTACATGCATACCATTGAAAGCAAGGACTATGTGGCACAATTTACCCTTGGCAATAGGCATGATGCCCTCGGGGTGACTGATGAAGATGGTGATTTGGACGGGGGCTCTACCCCGGCAGCACCTATGCAATATCTTATTTCTATCAGTTTGTATTCCAAGGACAACATGACTATACCGATAAAAACAGTGCATTTTACATACAACAATGAGCTTTGTGGGGGCGCACTCAACAATGCCTCCGGAGATGGAAAACTGACCCTTAAAAAAATATATTTCACCTATGGGAATTCCAACAAAGCCATGTTGAGTTCTTACCAGTTTTCGTACGGGTACAATACGGGTACATCTTCTACTTGCTGCAACCCCGGCTACAATATAAAAGGCTATGACAGGTGGGGAAATTTCAAGCCGTTTTCCAGCAGTTTTTCAAATTCTGACAATCCATACGTTGCACAAAATTCGGCAGTGGTACCATCCAGCGATGCGAACTTTTACAATGCAGACAACCCTTCGGCTACCTATGCTGATGCATATGCTTCTTCTTGGCAACTGACAAGGATAAAATTGCCCTCGGGTGGCGTGATTAATGTCACCTACGAATCTGATGATTATGCCTATGTGCAAGATAAACCGGCCATGCAGATGTTCAATATCGTGGGCACGGGTACTGACAACCTTGCTGCTACCGCAGCGGCTGCAAACAATACCTTGTTCACCAAGCCTACCCTGCTCACCTACCAGAATTACAATTATATCTTTTTCACCTTGGCTACACCCATTTCATCTTCACTTTCATCGACGGATGCAAAAAAAATCATAGCCCGGGACTATATCGGTGATATTGGAACGGACAACTTTTATTTCAGGGTACTCACCCAACTTGACATACCCACAAAGACCAATTTGCCAAACAAGGAATATGTGGCAGGTTATGCTACTTTGGACGCTGGTGATCCTTATGGCGCGGTGAGCCCAAGTTCAGGCAACTATACATTGGGCTATATAAAGCTTGCCCAAAAAATCATGGAAGACCACCCCGCTGATCTCAACCCATTGGATGTAGTAAACCCCATATCCAAGGCAGCTTGGCAGTTTGCCCGCCTCAATAATCCCACCATTGCTTATCAACAATCAAGCATATCCCAATCAGGGGTGGCAGAAGTGATCACGGCACTTGGCAGCATGATGTATTCAATGACACAAATGTTCAATGGAGTGAATAAATCCTTGCACGATAACTTACAGGGAAGCATCATTGACAATGGGAAATCCTTTATCCGCCTGTATTGCCCAACACGATATAAAAAGGGCGGAGGATCACGTGTAAAACAACTGGTGATCAGTGACAAATGGGGAGCCCTTACAAATCCATCCTCTAGTTATTATGACGGGGACAACAGCAGCAGTTCAAGTGATGATGTAGGCTATGGGCAAACATTTACTTATACTACAAGTACCACATTGAGCGACGGCACCATACAAGACATCAGTTCAGGTGTCGCCTCCTATGAACCAATCATTGGTGGGGATGAAAACCCATTCAGGCAACCCGTGTTTTTTGACGATGCGGAATTATTGGCACCGGGGAACAACCGATATATGGAACAGCCGTTCGGAGAATCATTCTTCCCCTCTCCCACTGTTGTTTACAGCAAAGTGAAAACACAAAACTTTGTGTACGATTATGGGTCGAGCACTGCTTCGCCTACCAACAACGGGTATACACTTAATGAATTCTATACAGCAAAAGATTTCCCTACCATCACTTCGAACACCGGTCTGAAACCTATCCGAAAGAAATCGGACCCAGTATTGACCTTCCTGAAATTGGATAACCGCGACTATCTCACTGCCAGCGAAGGCTTTGCCATAGAATTGAATGACATGCACGGCAAGCCCAAGGCACAGTGGGTCTATGCCCAAAACAATCCAACCGCACTTTCAGGCACAGAATATCAATATCAGACAGACTATTCCGTGAGTCAGGAAGCCGGTACCACACCACCCGGAAGCCAAAACAAATTGAACAATACCGTACAGGCTATTGATTGCAAAGGCATCGTTACTCCTCAGCAAATAGGTGTGGATGTTGATTTTGTATCCGATGCCCGCGAAAGCGGTACAGAGAGTTATGCCGTAGGGACCCAAGGAAACCTCGATGCTTTTTTAGCGTTCCTCTTTCCGGGGGTTATCCCAATGATTTTCCCAGACTATACCTGCGAAAAAACCCGGTTCAGGTCCATGGGTACCACCAAGGTCATCAATAGGTACGGGCTTCTTCAAAAAACCATTGCGCACCAGGACAATGCCAGCGTGGCTACAGAAAACTTGGCCTATGACCCAGTGAGTGGTGAAGTACTTCTCACCAAAACATTTAATGAGTACAAAGACCCAATCTACAACACCACTTATCCTGCACATTGGGTGTATGACCGGATGGGCCCTGCCTGCCAGAACATAGGTATACAATTCAACAATGTCACTGTTACTTCAAATAGCAGAGTCATTATACCCAAAGCAAGCCAATATTTTGTCCCTGGCGATGAATTGCTGTTGAACTATGGTGCCACCTATGTAAGGGTTTGGGTATTATATGTTAGTGGCGATGCCATCACGTTGATAGACCAGAATGGCAACAGTTTGGTTACGTCGGCAACAATCACCGGGAATATAAAAATTGTTAGGTCTGGACGACGGAACCAACAGACGACCCCGGTATTTACAGCTTCATCATTGGTTTCGCCCATAACAGGGACCACCACTCAGAAAATATTCGATTCATTGGCCATGCCTTTTGCAAATTACAATATCCTGAATGTAAGCGCCAACGAATTCGATGAACATTGGCAAACACCTGTTGGGCAGCAAACTGCTGGCACATGTTATTGCACCCCATCACCGGAACTGACAAAAATGATGGCACTGCTTAATTCACGGAGCACCTCGCTCACCACAAGTGTTTTGCTTTGGACAAGTGATGGGTCAACATCCAACCCCAATTATGTAAGTATTTTACGACGGAACATCCCGGTTCAGAAAAACCATTATTGGGCAGGTTCTGTAAACAGCGCGGCGCACATGTTCACTGGCAGTATATATGACGGCTCTGGCGGTACAGACAATGCAACGATCCAATTGACATTTCCAGGAACTGTTCCGGCCCAATTTACCTTGGATACCACATCCATTGCACCAATATACCACTACCCGTCAACAGCTACATGCACCAATTGCCCTGAAGTGACCCAATTTTTTACAGTATCAGGGCACGACGTATCTACTGGTGCTTTGATCACCAATATCATGGGGTATGTTTCGGCATTCCCTGTCTATCGTTGCAAAGAGACCTTTTCTTCGGCTTGTGGCGTACAACTAGGTACAGCGATCAACCCGTACTTCACGGGAGTACTAGGTAATTGGAGAAAATGGAAGTCCAGTGCTTATGTGGTGGATAGAAGGCAAACCAACAGCAGTGGAAATACAAATACACGGGTTGATGGCTCATTTAGTGCATTTTCTCCATTCTGGACATACAATAATGGTTGGAATAAGACAGCTGACCGTAACTGGGTATCAGCTTCACAAGTCACCAAATATAGCCCGTATGGGAACGAACTGGAAGACAAGGATGCTTTGGGCAATTATTCATCTGAAATATTTGGGTACAACAACAGTTTTGTGACTGCCGTGGCAAGCAATGCCCGGTATAACCAGATTGGGTTTGACAATTTTGAAGATTATGGCTTTTCAGATGGCAATGAGGGCGGATGCGCAAATTTCGGGCATTGGGATTTCAAAGCTTCTTCAGCATCGAAGGACGGGACCATTAGCCATACCGGCCAGTACAGTATGAAGGTGGCTTCGGGTACAAACATATCATTGGCCAGAAATATTTCCCAACCTGCTGACAAACCAGGGACAGATGTAAAAAACCTTACTTACTACAACCTTACAAGTGACGAAGTATTGGGCAGGTTTTCTCCATGGGTCAGCACAGATCCTCAAAACTCTGGAAGATATGTTTTGAGTGCCTGGGTAAAAGAAACACCTACCACTTCTGGAGGGGTTCCCGCAACCACATACAATTCTACAGTCGAGATAGATGTACAGCCAGCCACAGGCAGCCCAGTGCCCTATACGGCAACTACATCTGGGAATGTAATAGAAGGGTGGCAGCGAATATATTTTGACAATATTGTCATACCAGTAGGTGCCACCTCCATTACCGTGAAATTGATTGCAGCCAGCGGAATCTCTTACGCTTATTTTGATGACATCAGGATACACCCCTTTACCGCGAATATGAAGAGTTATGTATATGACCCCAATACATTGCGGCTGGCAGCCATCCTTGACGAAAACAACTATGCCACCATCTACGAATACAATGAAGAAGGAGCCTTGGCGCGCATCAAGAAAGAAACACAGAATGGAATTTTCACGATACAGGAAGTAAGGACCAGTAAAGCAAAATAGCTATGAAAAAACCAAAAAAATGGCAGTTATCCTATGGCAGGGCAAGCATCTTCGTTTGTGTTTTTTGTTGCTGTATTTGTTGGTTCCCGGCAAAGGCATTTCTGGGGCCAGCACCGATACAGATATCCGCAACAGCAGACACTATACGAAAGGGAGATAGCGCTACACTGACCATTACCAACACGGTGTACGTATCCGGTGCTTGGAGTTATGTACTTGACGATGGATCGGCAACAGGTCAAGTGACCCACAATGTTTCCTCAGGGGCCACATCATCCACAGTTTATGTGAAGCCAATTGCAAACAATACATATACTGTAACCTCTTATGTAGACAATACCCCGTCAACCAATACCACCCATACCAATTTCGGTTTCAACAGGAGCGTGACCATAGCAGTCGGCCCATTGCCAGCAGCCATTGCAGGGATGAACCGAACCATTGTCTCTGGTCAATCCGTCACTATAGGGGCACCGCCTGTCATTGGCAGCACCTATTCTTGGACTTCATCACCATCAGGATTTACTTCAACTATTGCAAACCCTTCAGTGGCTCCAACTGTGACCACAAGTTATACCGTTTTTGAAAGCAATGCAGGTTACGCATATCACAACGTTGTAGAAGTGCAGGTGCAGGCTACCCCAAATACCAGCGATTGCCTGGGCTCCATACCTATTTGTGGCACTTCTTATGTTCAAGAGGTAGCCCCTCGGCCATCTGGGACATCTACCAATGGTGCCAATAATGATTTTGCCACAGGCCTATTTTGTACGAGCGTTGGAGAACAGCCTGGCACATGGTATAGGTTCGTGCCTACCAATTCTGGGTTGTTGGAGTTTGATATTATCCCCATGAATATTTCGGACGATTATAATTTTGCACTTTTTGACCATGCTTGTGGGAGCCTTACAGCACCCTTGTCTTACAATTATTGCAATATTGCCGGTGTCACAGGAATGAGGGTCGGTAGCGTTCAGTCCAATATCTGTACTTGTGCTACGATATCAACTTCAAATCCATATCCGCTTTACAATGAAGCAGTTTCTGTTACGACCGGACATGTCTATTATCTTTTCGTAAGCAACCCTTCTGGCACTGCCATAGCAGGTTATACGCTTGATTTCAGGAATTCAAATGCTGCCGTATCTGATCATGCACCGATCACAATAACTTCTGCAACCCTTTCTGCAGATTGCCCTTCATCCTCCCCTAATTTTAATGTGGCCGACTTATATTTTTCCAAACCCGTATTGATAACAAGTATCAGCAGTGCAAATGTTACCTTGACCGATGCCAATAATTACACTTATACAGTAAGTACCGTAACCCCATTGTCCTCAAGCACAACCGGGGCTTATTCCACCGGATTCGAGGTTGATTTCTCCTCCTCGGTCACCAATGCTTCCGGGGGTGCAGCAGATCCTGACAATATCATGCTTTCACTTTCGGGATTTGTGAGGGACGGATGTGGAAATATCGCGTTGCCACAAACCGTACCTGTCACTATTCAAAACACACCACCGTAAGTATAGGAACTGTTGTGTATGGCAGTGAGTACCGGCATTTTTTTGCCTTCGTTCCCAGCCTGCACCACTGCCTGGGCAGGAGGTTGGATCAATCTTATACCCATGGGAGGTGAGGTCAAACCGCCCCAGTTGGCATCATGAAATATGATGTTTTTGCTTACTTTATTGCTATATCCGCTGTATATTTCCACCCCTGCAAAACAGCAATTTTGGATCATGTTGCCATCGGTAAGGCCAGAGACAGTCATATTGTCTTCACCTATTACATCACCGTTCTCGTAATTGCTTCCTAAGAAAGTATAATCTTCCAGGCCCACAAGAATCCCTCGGGCCATGCCTTTCGGATATTTGGAATCTGCCAGGTTGTTTCCAATATAGTTCCGCTGAATGTATACTTTGGGCATATCCACTTCAATGCCTGTCCAACAGGCGGAGAGGACACATTCTTCGATGTGGCTGGCAACCGCGCTTGAATAGGAAATCGTACTGAAGTTTTCATCGTCAATCGCTTGCCAAGCATTGGTTATTTTCAATCCTCTTATGGTTACACCATCTGATTTGATTTGGAGGGCCACGAAATCTCCACCAGCATAATTGAAGTCCCAATAGCTTGAACCATTGATGGTGACCAATGGGGTTTGCAAGGCAAATGGGACAGTTAATGACCCTAGGCTGGGATCAGGCACAAAGACATTGGTCGGGGCGGAGTACCCTGATACCGTTGTTCCATCAATTGTTATTCGCGTGGTGATGACGAGAATTGTTTTAAGGTTGATGGTTCCGCCAGTGTTGAAATTGATCACATCGCCGTTACTGGAATGCTCAACGTAATACCTTAAAGTTGTGGTTGTTCCGTCCATGTCATTGAAATTGCTGACGGTATAGGTTGTCGCATTGCTCGGCGCAACAGATATGAGACAAATCAACCATGTGCCGAAAATAATTTTTATAAAAATCTTCTCCATACAAGAGGTATTTAAGTGGTGAAGGTGGTTATTGTTCTTTTCTTTTTTTTCTTATTTGTTCTAGCCGATAGGTCAATATTTGGGAAAGCCCATTTTGTCCGGAAACAATATTTACCCTGAGTTCTTTGCCATTGTAAAAATCCTTTTTGTTCAATTTTAGCCACCCACGGATAAAATGGTTTCTGATCGGGTACGTGCCCATGGTTTCTATCATGTTTACGTAAAAGGTGTCTTTTTTTGTTATTGTGGATTTAAATTCGACAAAAGGGGCATTTGCATTGTCAGTGATGGAATAGGTTATGCCTGATATGTTTACCGGATTGTTAGCAATGAAAGACACGAACAAAAAAATATGCGAGGTATCAAAGGCATAGCTTGTATCGCCTGGCATTTTATGGTGCGGGGACACATACATTGTAGCGGCATCAACCAGT
>Ga0206962_1259_pt2 | contig 12715 bp, 13 predicted proteins | sample Alteio_BWOrgHeat_27_FD_153241 | JGI IMG/M metagenome (GOLD analysis project Ga0206962, IMG submission 153241) | Enriched cells from forest soil in Barre Woods Harvard Forest LTER site, Petersham, Massachusetts, United States -... | ecosystem: Environmental > Terrestrial > Soil > Temperate forest >...
AGTAGAGACTATGTACTCTCCACAGACAACACAGTATCCACAGTCACATGAGTAAAGCCAAAAACAACGTCGATAATCTGCTGGCCGCAATCAAACGGCAGCCCACCGCTCCGGTGCGGGAGAAGACAGAGGCGGAAAGTGTTCCCGCCAATAGGCCGGAACGAGAAGAGCCGGTAAATCTGGGCACTCTCAAAAAGCCCGCCACAGAAAAGAAACTCAAGAGCCGGATGGGCAAGCCGGTGCAGTTCTGGATGCACGACGAAGATCGAAAACTGGTGCGTGAACTATCTGCATGGTTGGCAGGGCAGGGGATTAGACCTACCGACAGTATGGTCATACGCGCCGTCCTTCGTCTTGCAAAGACTGGAAACGGCCTGCTCGAAGCCTATTGGCAGGCGGCAAAGCTGGATGGGCGCATTAAACGCGATTGAGACTACGGATACTGTGTACGCTCCGTAGTCTCATGAGACTACATACTCTCATCATGAAATGAAGGCCTTGCTTTGCTGTCCCGATACCGCGCCCTTGCGATCTGCACTGCATTTAATATTGCCGAGCTGCTTTTCTTTCCACGGTTTCAGTTCATTTGGTTTGGTGGGATGATGCAGCATCGAAGCCGGGATAGTCGAGGAAGGGGTGGCTTTGGAGCCCCTTCCTCGGGAAGCGAGAGGCCTGGATGGCCTTAAGCTTCCAAAGACTATCAACCAACATAGGGTAGGGCAGGTATTTGTGAGGGTAGTTGCTTAGAAAATGGGATGGTCCCTAGTGTTAATAAATTCTGTTAGATCGTGTTAAGCGGTGGATAGAAAGTGCCAAACCACTGGAATTACTTAGTGATTCAACGGGGGCCCGTCAACGAAACCCCGAAAAAGCGTCAGCGAAAATTCGCGTTTCCGTCAACAAAACCACGATCCAATACCTGCCGTCAACGAAACGACGTTGGCTTGCTCCCTGTCAGTGAAACCACGAAAAAAGAGCTTGCGTCAATGAAACCACGTTGCTAGGGTCTGCGTCGGCGAAACCACGATGACGGACCATGTGCAGTGCGGCAGTTCATGAGTAACACAGTATTGGATTCAGAGGAAGATAGAGCGGGGGGCAAGGTAGCCCTCCTTCCGCAGAGGCATCCCAATCACGACCTCTTCATCTGCGACGTTCTTGACGCCATACCCAAGGATGACATGGCGAGTATGGAGCATCCGATTTTCTCCCTCTCCACAAAGCCGGATACACGAATCCTAAGATATGAACATCGAAACACAAAGGTCGAAATAGCCCCGAGCGTTCGCGGCCTTGCGACTATCCACGATAAAGACATTCTGATTTACTGCGTATCGCAGCTGATGGCCAAAAAGAATGCTGGTGAGCCCTTGGCCCAGACATTGCACTTGAATGCTCATGACCTTCTGGTCTGGACCAATCGCGAGACGAGCGGTGATGCTTATCGTCGTCTCAGAGAGGGCTTCGAGCGCCTGAGCGGCACGAGAATTACGACGAACATCCAAGCAAATGGGGAGGAGATCACAGAGGGCTTCGGTCTCATTGAAAGCTGGCGCGTCATCCGCGAAACCAAATCAAACAGGATGAGTGAACTGCAGGTGCGCCTGTCGGACTGGGTTTACAAAATTATCCAAGGCTCCGAGGTGTTGACCCTGAGTCGCGATTATTTTCGCCTGAGGAAGCCTACCGACCGACGTATCTACGAATTGGCGCGCAAACACTGCGGCGAGCAGGACGAATGGAAAATCTCTCTCGAACTCCTTCAAAAGAAATCGGGTGCGAGCAGCCATTACCGGGAATTCAAATCCATGATCCGGGAACTTGTTGAGAACGACCACCTGCCGGATTACCGAGTGAAATTGGAAGATGACATGGTGATATTCCAGAGCCGCATGAGCATCCAGCCGAAATCCGCTGATATTCGTTTCCCGGCGCTCGACCCGGAGACATACCATTTTGCCAAGCAAGTCGCTCCGGGCTACGACGTTTACTGGCTGGAAGAGGAATGGCGGAACTGGTGGGTAGAAAGCGGCACACCTGAATTGGGCTTTCCTGGCAAAGCCTTCATCGGCTTTTGCAAAGCCCGCTATCAGCGGAATCCAAATCCGTAGCAACGATATTTTTAACGAGCTGCCATTGCTGAGAACATCTTACGGATTTGGCTAAGCAGCCTTAACCTTGTTCTTAGTAACAGCAACTCGTGGGCGCGATGTAGTCGCCTTCTGAGTCTTGTACGTCTTGATTACACGGCTGCGAGATCCGGACGCAGATCCGGTGCGAGGCAATGATTTAGCAAGCTTTAACGCTTCGCCTCGCAGGCCAGATGTGAACGCGCGAAGTTCTGCACTCGATAGGCTTTTTCGCCTTGCCAAATACGAGAGAATCGCCGCTTCTTTGAATGAGACGGGTGTCATTTACCACTCCATTGGCTGAAGAAACAGTTTACCTCAAGTAAATCTGATGATGGCCAGCTAAAATTGGATACCCGCTAAATCCGCCGTCACCGCGTCCGTCGGCTGTCCATTCCTCCCCGTATTCCACTGTGAGATTGAGTACGATCGCCTTTGCTCCCTTTTCCAGGCTTAGCTCATGCGCACCAGATTTAGGATCTCTCCATAACGCCACAACTCCTGATTTATCAATAGATCCATCAATGGGTTTAGACAAATTGGACATCCCGGCGCTGGTAACGGTCAAAACCGAAGAACCGGGATCGTCCGCTAATGCTCCTGCGTAACGGCCTGGCCAGCGGCTGACCAATTGAGGTCCATCGCTCAACAACGCAATTACCAAATTGGGACCTACAGATCTCAAAAGGTCCCCCACAGGGTCGGGACGTGCCAAATCTTCGCAAATCAAGACTGTCAAAGTAAGCCATGGTCGGAGCGTTAAGAATGCCAAAGAGCGCGCTGCCAAAGATATGTGCTCCCACCAACTCGCTTCAGGATGGAGATTTGCCCCTATTCCGTATTGGACGATTTGCTGCTTTGTCAGCTTCCAGCGATGATGTTTCTTTTGCCTAAACTGCGTTTTCAAGAGCTTTTTTTTGAAAGGCACAGCTACATCGAGGAGTGCTTCGTTCTTGCCGCATAACGTTTGGGAACTCGCCTCCCGACCCACTCCAGCAATCAAGAATCGGTCCCGCTTTACGAATGCCCTTGAAAGCTTCTTATACTCTGCTTCGGACATCGCAAGCTCTGGAAAGATAATGCCATTGACAGTCCCCATTTTTCGTTCGGCTTCTGAAATGAGGCTCTGCACAAATGCTGCCGTTGGTCCCTTGGAAGGTCGATACGTGAAGAGCCCGTATCCTCCCCGTTCTACATCACCGGTTATACCTACTTTCTTCGACTGCTTAAATTGGATCGGATCTGTAGTGTCGGGCCACGGAATTAAAAGTAGATTGAATGCGTGATCCTGTGCGTCTTCGGCGACACTCAGCCATTCAGGTTGTATATCTGAAGTTGCGCTGTAAGCGAGATGATGGGAAAGCGATCTAACAGTCAAACCGCTTTGAGGAGTATGCATTCTGGGCAAAACCCGCCCTTTGCTCGGGTGAATCTCTCGGCAAAGAGTAGACCCTCCGACGCCCACAGTTTCGATGTCCAGCAACAATTCTGTTGCAATATCTGCAAATTTGTCGTCGAGGATCTCTTCAGGCGTGATACCTGCATTGCGGCCAGGTAAGAAAATGCCGACCCCGTGACAAGCTTCATCACTAACGGCGAGGAGATTGAGCAACGCCGTCGTGCAAGGCTTGGATTTTGAAATTTGAGAGATGGCTAAAGCTTTTTCTGTCAGTAATGCCTTCCACCAACGTCGGACTTCGGCTGGGATTTTGCCATCGCCAATAGCACTCCTGCGCCACAAAGATCCCAGCGTATCGAGCTTTGCCGCCCTCTCGGCACTTGAGGAACCACCAAGATAGGTCTGTCGATCCTCAACCAGGGAAGAGTATGCGCCTGAACACTGAAGTACTGCAGCGCACAAGCAAAAAACGTCGGGAGGCCAAGCGGGAATTTGGCCCGATGCGGTTACGCCGGGCAATAGATAGTTAAGCTTCTCTTCAAGCGTTTCTTCTAGAGGCACGGATACAGTCTAACCACAACGCGAGCTATTGAATCCGTTGGGCGAGTGCAAATTTTCGCTCGCCCAGATTGATCTCGATACCCCACGATACAAAACAGAGTGCCGTCCGGGTAGGAGCAGGCATACCCCTTCGGAATCAAACCGAGCACTCTTCATGGCGTCTGCTGATTCGGGATTCGACCCACTCGTCGATTTCGCTTTTGAGCCAGCCCACGGCTCGTGCTCCAAGGCTGATCTGCTTCGGGAATTCCCCACGCGAAATCATCAGGTAGATGGTGGAGCGGCTGAACGGCACGCGGCGCTGTACATCGGCAAGACGCAGGAATGAATCTGACACGGTTTCTCCTTCGGTGCGGTCGCACCTGTATCACTGTTGTGGATGGGGAAACTAGGACGGAAGGCGGCGCAGAGACCGTCGAATTGCTATGGAAACGAAACGGAATCAACGTGCAGTGACAGTGGCTTCAGGACGTCGTCCGAAAACGCGGGCTGTCACTGTTTTGTCACTATAACCGGGTCAAACCCAGTGAAGTCAAATGATGTGTGATGAAGGGGAGGGCTCGCAATTCGCATCCCTGGCAGGAGGATGTGGTTTAGATTGCGATACTTACGGAGCCCTTGATTTTACTGGCGGAGAGAGGGGGATTCGAACCCCCGGTAGAGCTTTTGACCCTACAACGGTTTAGCAAACCGCCGCCTTCAGCCACTCGGCCATCTCTCCAGCTTATCCGGATTATACCTGACGCGAAGCTTGCCCTGGTCGACTGAAGCCCCGCAGGGCGAACCAATTTTCGCTTTGGAGTGCCGGGATTCGTTGCTACATTCACACTCATGTGCCTTGCCTCTCAATCTGGCCAGCGGAAGCTTCGCGTTATTCCCCTGGTGGCCGCTACTTATTTCATGGTCTCGGGGGGACCCTATGCCATTGAAGATATTCTCGGCGGTGCAGGTTACGGCACGGCGATCCTCATCCTTCTGGTGTTGCCTTTTGTCTGGAGCCTTCCCACAACGCTGATGATTGGCGAACTGGCCAGTGCGATTCCCGCGGAAGGCGGATTTTATGTCTGGGTGCGGCGCGCCCTAGGCCCGTTCTGGGGATACCAGGAGGCGTGGCTCTCGCTGTCAGCCAGCGTCTTTGATATGGCGATCTATCCCGGTTTCTTTGTGACATATCTGGGTAAGTTCAACCCTGCGTTGACGGCGGGATGGCATGGCTTCGCGTGGTCACTCGTTGTCGTGATCGTCTGTTGTGCATGGAATCTGCTTGGGGCGCCATCGGTAGGCGAGGGTTCGGTGGGCTTGTTCCTCTTACTGCTTTCGCCCTTTGCGGTGTTTGTCGTGTTGGCCTTTTGGCAGGGCTTTGCGTTGCATCCCGTGATGCAGTGGAAGCATACTTCATCCGACTCCGCGCTCTCCGTCGCTGTTCTGGTCGCAATGTGGAACTACATGGGATGGGATAATGCCTCGACAGTCGCCAAGGAGGTTGAGAATCCTCAACGCACCTATCCTCGCGCAATGATAGGCTCGGCGCTGTTGGTGGCCTTCACCTATATCCTGCCGCTGGCGGCAATGGCGTTTGCCGGTCTCTCGGTCGATACCTTTTCAACTGGAGCCTGGGTCGACGCGGCGAGCAGCGTCGGCGGTTCCTGGCTCGGTTTGGCAGTTGTCGCCGGTGGCATGATCAGCGGGTTCGGGATGTTCAATGCGCTCGTCATGAGCTATACGCGTGTGCCGATGGCCATGGCCGAAGAGGGCATGCTGCCGCGCATAGTGGCCCGCCGTAATAAACACGACGTCCCTTGGGTTTCGGTGCTGCTGTGCGGAAGCGCCTGGGCGCTGGCGCTCAACCTGAAAATGGAAAAGCTCATTTCCATTGACCTGATCCTGTATGGAGCGAGCCTCATCCTGGAATTCATCGCTTTGGTTGTTCTGCGCCTGCGCGAGCCCGACCTGCACCGTCCTTTCAAAGCGGGCAACCTCGCGTTCGCTTGTGCGCTCGGCGTCGGACCGACGGCACTCATCGGCTACGCGCTCTATGCATCCCGTAGCGAACAGGTCTTTGAAGGCTTCCCGGCCATACTTCTCGCTGTGCTGGTGGCGCTTGTGGGTCCGCTGCTTTACCTGCTGACAACCTGGAATCAGAACCGCCGCAGGTTCCCTCCTACAGTTGCGGACTAATGCTATTTCGCTGGAGACGACCGATCTCGGAAAAAGTGCTCGGCAAGATAGTGGGCGAGATCGGCATCAAAGCGGCTTGTGTTTTGCGTCCCACTCCCGGCCTCATCCTGCGCATCGGTATTGTAAGCCACGATAAATCCGCTGCGGGATTTGGGATCGATGAAGAAGCGGCTCTTGAAGCCGTTCTGCGTTCCGGTGTGTCCGACGAGCTTTAGATCCCCGTCAGTGACGACGAAGAAACTAGTAGCGACTTGCGAATGGGGTCCCATGCGGGATTCTTCATCGGGCTCAGTGATTGGCAACAGAGGCTTCCACATCTCTTCAAGCGAAGCGCGCTTCAGGATCATCGAGTATTCGGCTTCGCGCCCCGGATCGCCGAGTAAAAAGCTCATATACTTCAACATGTCTCCGACGGGAGCGTTCAACCCGCCATTCGAACGGGTAATTCCGGTGTCGAAGTCGAACGGATCTTCGATTAATTTCCCGCCCTTCAGGTCCCAGCTATGTGAGCGATATTTCAGCAGGAAGTATGGGCTGCGATCGAAATAAGAACGGCTCATGCCGAGCGGACGCAGCACATTCTTTTCCATGTACACCTGGTACGAATCGCCCGATAGCCGCTCAATAATTTCCCCAAGAAACACCACGCCCAGGTTCGAGTAACTGAACTTTGAACCCGGGGAGAATGCAACCTCGGTGTACGGCAGCATGGCCACGATCTGCGACCACTGCGTCGGCTCAAACGGCTGCCAGGACTTGTCGTCCTCGTGCCAGGGCCAGGTCGCCGCTCGAAAGCCACCTGAATGCGACATGACGTGCCCGACGGTAATCTGCGAAATAGGCCCGAAGGGATCGTGCACCGCCGCGAGTTCCGGAACGTATTTGATGAGTGGATCGTCGAGCGAAAGCAGTCCGCGGTCGCGCAACTGCATGATCGCGATGCCAGTCAGCGTCTTGGTGCAGGAGGCCCAGTGGTACGTTGTGTTGTCATCGACCGCTACATCCGGAGACTTACCCTGCAGACCGTAGTTATCCCGCAGAACAATGTTGCCGTCGCGCACCAGCGCCAGACTGCTGCCTACGATGCCGTTTTTGCGCAGGCCATCTTTGTAATAGGAGCGAATCTCCAAAGCATTGCGTAGAGGAGCCTGCCCAAAACAGGGCGCAGCCGGCATTGCAATGGTGGCCAGAAAAACTGGTAGAGAGAGCCTGAGCATCGTGTGGGATCTCAGACCTTTTCCGCTTTCTTGGCCTTAGCCTCGTCGAAGTGCTTTTTCGCGCGAACGATGTGGTCGCGCGCGTAGGCTGCATCATGCCAGCCCTTGATCTCGACGCGCTTGCCTTCGAGATCCTTGTAGATCGCAAAGAAATGCGTAATCTCCTTGAGCATATGCGGATAGATATCGGTGTAGTTCCATACGTTGGTGTAACGGGGATTATTGTTACCTACGGCCAGCACCTTTTCGTCGAGAACACCCTGATCCAGCATTTCCATCAACCCGATCGGACGCACCTCCTGCACGCAGCCTGCGAAGCTGCCGGTCGGGACCAGCACCAACACATCGAGCGGGTCGCCGTCATCGCTAAGCGTTGAAGGAATGAATCCATAATCGCCTGGATAGTGAACCGGCGAGTGCAGATTGCGATCGAGCTTGAAGACATGCAGCTCCTTGTCGTACTCGAATTTGTTGGTCCCGTCTTTGGGAATCTCAATGACAGCTCGAAAAACCTCAGGGGAACGATCGCCGATCGGCAACTCCAGATAATTAATCATTGCTCTCTCTTTTTTCCTTATTCTTGTTGGATGCAGCAGAAGGCCTGGGGCGGCTGAATGCGAGGTCTGCCCTAACCGGCGACCCGCTGGAACTACTATAATTACGGGAAATGAAGGCTCATGTCTACGTCACATTAAAGACTTCTGTTCTCGATCCCCAGGGACAGACGATCCAAAACGCCCTCCACAAGATGCGCTTAGCCGGAGTAGAGAGCGTGCGACAGGGAAAATACTTCGTTCTTTCGCTTGCCGACAGTCTCTCCCCGGAAGCGGCACGCAGCGAGGTCGAGCGGGTTGCGAAGGAGGTCTTGACCAATCCCGTGATCGAGGATTACACCTATCGCATCGAGGACTGATTTTTCATGGCGAATGTGTCTGATTCGCAGACCACACAAAGCTTGACGGGAAAGGCCATAGGCCTTTCGATTGCCGGCTGGCTGGTCGGTTATCTCGTCTCCCTGATTTCGTCGATACTCTTCTTCGTGATTGGCCACATTGTCCCGGAAAAGCCCGCCTCTAGTGGTGTGATGGCAGCCACCGCCATCTACGGTGTTGTCTTCGCCGTGGTCGGCGCTGCGATCGGCGCCTCCTTCTACCGCAGATTCGCGCTCGGCATCGGAGCCGCCATCGGTCTCACCATCGGCGTAATGGCCATGTGGTCGTGGTATCAAACGCCCAATCTGGCTCACTGGTCCCAGCTGATCGCCATCTTGCTGATGACTCCCGCAGCCCAGTTGGGCGCCTTCTTCCGCCGCTCCGACGTCTGACCCTCGTACGCGGCTAGCGCGTGGCGGCCATTCGCCTGCGATACGCATTCAGGCCGATCCCGACTGCCTCCCAAACCAGTTGCATCGTGACAATGACGAGGACCAGCGTCAGGCTCAGACGCACGCTCGTGTTGATCGCGTCGGCGGTCTGTCCATATTTCGCCTGATCCAGCGCCGGTTGTTTTAACATGACCCACACTTGGCCGGAGAGCAATGCCGCCAACGGAATCAACCCGACTGCTTTCATCACAATCTGCTGCACGGGCCGCTGCAGTCGCCATGTTCCGCGAAGCAAATCCACGCAACGCCAGCCTAATTGGAATATATTCAGCACAACGACGCACCAGTAAAACTGAAACCATACCGGAGCCAATTGAAAGGGTGACGAACGTAGATATACCGCCCCGGGTCCCCACAGCACATAAGGATGTTGAGGAACCAACAGCAGCCAAATCAGAAATATTATGCCAAATATTACTTCGGCGACGGCGTGAGCGTAGGTGCGCTTTTTCTTGCTTGGAGTGAGCGAGAGATCCGGCAGGGCGTTTGAAGACCAGCCGTCGTAACCGCCCGTGACTGCCTGAAATTTAGCCGGATACCGGGTAACCATGAACTCAAGCGCGGCGAAGACAAGTGTGATCCATGCGGCTGCCATCAGGAGCACGTATGGCAGACGCAGGCCAGCCTGAAGAACCGCGGTCCAGTTGGGCGTTTCCGTCGCAATCTGCACGGCATTCACGATCGCGTAGACCGGAATTGCCCACAGGAACGCCAGGCGCATCACAAGCCAATAGATCGGGAATGTTTCAGGCCCGATCAAATATCGCTGCGGTTGGTAGCGCGCGGCCATCTGCGTCGGTGGACCGATCTGCTTCAGCCACGCTTCGACTTCATCCGCACGGAGCGGCCGCCCCAGTTCGGCTTCTTTGTCTTCGAGCTGCGATTCAAGGTTGGCTCGAAGTTCGGCGAGAATGTCGTCCTGCCGATCCCAGGGCAGAAATTTCTTGACTGCTTCGAGGTAACGATCGAGAAGATTCATGGCGTAGTCCTTATCTCGCTACAAAATGTTGTGGATAGAGGTGTTAATGGCGTTCCATTCATGCAGCAACTTGGCAAATATCTCTTCACCGTCGTCGGATAAACGATAAAACCGCTTGTTTCGCTTGGCTTCTTCCCGCCACTCGCTGGCCAGCAGGCCTTGAGTTTCGAGACGCCGCAGTAGCGGATACAGCGTGCTTTCATCAATCTCCATCCCGCGTTCGGCCAGAGCTTTACGCAGTGTGTATCCGTAATGCTCCTGGCGCAGCTGGGCCAGAACCGCCAGCGTCAGGCACCCGCGCCTCAGTTCCAGGCGAAGGTTCTCGAAAAAATTCTCAGCCACGGTCATGCTGTACCTCATACACTGTACATCAACTACTGTATTTCACACAGTATATATCGTCAAGTATTCAATTGTCTTTTTTCGGGGGCCTCTACAATCGTTCCATGTGCGGAATTGTCGGTTATGTTGGCTCCAAGGAAGTAGTTCCAGTCATCCTCGAAGGGCTACGGCGACTCGAATACCGTGGCTATGACTCAGCGGGGATTGCGGTCGGCAGCCCGGGGGAAGAGAAGCTTTCAATACGCCGCGCTCCAGGCAAGCTGCGGAACATCGAAGAAGTCCTGCGCCAGAACCCGCTTCAGGGCTCCTACGGTATCGGCCACACGCGGTGGGCAACCCATGGGCGTCCTACGGAAGAGAATGCCCATCCCCATCGCGATTGCACGGGCCGCATCGTTGTTGTCCACAACGGAATCGTCGAAAACTACCTCGAACTGAAGCGCGAACTCATCGCAAAGGGCCATACCTTCGTAACGGAAACCGACACGGAGATCATCGCCCACCTCATTGAGCAGATTCAGAAGGACGCTGAGGCCGCTGGAACTCCAATTCCGCTCGAGGCAGCTCTGCGGCAGGCTGTGAAACGCCTGACCGGAGCCTTCGCGGTGGGTGTGCTCTCGTCGCTTGAACCGAACAAGATCGTTGCGGCGCGACAGGGCCCTCCGGTCGTCATCGGCCTGGGTGAAGGCGAGTTCTTCGTCGCGTCGGACGTTCCGGGGATTCTGCATCACACCCGCAACATCGTTTTCCTCAACGACGGCGATATGGCTGTGCTCACGACTGAGGGAGTCCAATTCACGGACTTCGAGGGAAATGCAATCTCCCGTCCGGTCCAGCGCATCACCTGGGATCCTATCCAGGCGGAAAAGGGTGGCTACAAGCACTTCATGCTCAAGGAAATATGGGAACAGCCGCGAGCGATTCGCGATACCACTCTGGGCCGTATCTCGCTCGACTCAGGTCAGGTCTTTTTGCACGAGATGGGCATCTTTCCGGAAGAACTTGCCCAGGTGACCAGCATCAACATCGCCGCTTGCGGCACAAGCTGGCACGCCGCTACCGCCGGCAAATACATGATCGAGAGGTTGGCGCGTATTCCGGTCGAAGTGGATTACGCGAGTGAATACCGATACCGGGATCCCATCGCCGATCCGCGTGCGCTTGGCATGCTGATCACCCAGTCCGGCGAAACCGCCGACACCCTAGCCGCCCAGCGGGAAATGATCGCGCTCGGCTCGAAGACCGTCGCAATCTGCAATGTCGTCGGAGCGATGATCACCCGCGATGCCAGCGGCACCATCTACACCCACGCAGGACCGGAAATTGGAGTGGCCTCCACCAAGGCATTCACTTCGCAGATCACCGCGCTCTTCCTTTTCGCGCTGCACCTGGCGCAGATTCGAGGGCAACTTTCGTCAGCAGATTCGCTCAACCTGGTCGAAGAATTGAGCCGGATACCCGCCAAAATTGAGGAGATGCTGAAAGGTATATCGGCCCAGTGTGAAAAACTCGCCGCCACGTTTGCGAATGCCCGCGACTTTCTTTACCTCGGCCGGGGCATCCACTTCCCTATCGCGCTTGAAGGCGCGCTAAAGCTGAAGGAAATCTCCTACATTCACGCCGAAGGCTACCCGGCCGGAGAAATGAAACACGGGCCCAACGCGCTCATCGATGAGACACTTCCCGTGGTAGTGCTTGCCACGCAGGACCCTAACGACCCCGGCTCGCGCCTGCGATACGAAAAGACGCTATCCAACGTCCAGGAAGTGACAGCCCGCTCTGGCCGCGTGATCGCGATCGCTGTTGAGGGGCAGCAAGATCTGGCGCAGCTTGTCGAGCACGTCATTTCTATTCCCCGTGCGCCGGAACTGCTGCTGCCACTGCTGGAAATCGTGCCGCTTCAGCTGCTCGCGTACCATATCGCCGTGCGACGCGGATGCGACGTAGACCAGCCAAGAAACCTCGCCAAATCAGTCACCGTCGAATAAGGGAACATTCAAATACTCAGATAACCAACGATGAAGCACACGAGCGGCGTTTCGGAGTCGAGTATGTCGAAGAGACGCGAGGAGCAAGTAAACGCAGCTTCTCTCCGTTTGCAAATTCACTCCGCACTGGCCCGGCGCTTCGCCTTCACCAGCACATCTGCTGCCTCTGGTCTGTCGTCCCAATAATCCAGCCGCACCCTTCCATCCGGCAACTGACTTACCGTTGCAGGTATGGCACTGGCCGTACAGTACCAACCCGAAGGCAGCACCACCGCATTTCGCGGCCGACCCAGGCTCCGATCAAACACCAGTTCATCTCCGTCCAGCCTGTAGCTCAGCGGCGCGGTGTAAGTTTCGGCAATCCGCAGACGCAACGTCTGTCCAGCTTGCACCGGCGCGAAGGGAATCACGACCACCCGCGCCTTCGCATCCACAGTCTCCCCCGCATTGATCTTCGACGCCATCATCTCCGCTCCGCTCATCTCCTGAGTCTTCAATTGCTCCCCTGTATCCAGAATGTACACTGAGGGGTGACTCG
>Ga0206962_1284_pt1 | contig 12648 bp, 9 predicted proteins | sample Alteio_BWOrgHeat_27_FD_153241 | JGI IMG/M metagenome (GOLD analysis project Ga0206962, IMG submission 153241) | Enriched cells from forest soil in Barre Woods Harvard Forest LTER site, Petersham, Massachusetts, United States -... | ecosystem: Environmental > Terrestrial > Soil > Temperate forest > O...
TGCCGCTTATGTACCAGCAGAACACGCTGCAGATGGAGTGGTGCCTCAACTGCCACCGCGATCCAGCGAAGAATCTGCGGCCCGTCGGTCAGGTCTACAACATGGCCTGGGAAGGCCCTTCGACCGAGAAGCCGGTCTGGTGCGCTGTGAAGAACGAGCATCCCGGCAAGCCGACCGCACAGAGCGTCGACTGCCAGACCAGCGAGCCGGGCAAAGAAGGCACGGAAGTTGCTTCGCTGGATGTCGCTGGAATGCATCTGCCGGGAACCCATCCGATGGCTGCACAAGAGGGTGGTGCAATGACTGCGATGACAGCGATGGCGCCAATCAAAGTGAGTTACACAAAGTTCACCAGCCAGCAGGATCTGGGTAACTTCCTGATCGACCACTACAGGATTCGCAAGCCCAATGAGCTTTCCAGCTGCGAGGTGTGCCACCGATGAGCAGCGAGTTTGGAAAAGACAGGATGCATTCGGATAACGAGAATTACGGCGGCGTTGCTGCTCCGGAACTGACTTTGGCTGAGGTGCGCGAGCAGCTTAAGGGCAAGAAGGGCAAACGATATTGGCGGTCCATCGATGAACTGGCGGGGACGCCGGAGTTCGAAGCCGCGGTGGCAAAAGAATTTCCCGACCAGGCGCAGGAGTGGGTCGATCCGGTCTCACGGCGCGGATTTCTGAAGCTGATGGGCGCATCGATGGCTCTGGCCGGTATGGCGGGCTGTACCAAGCAACCGGATGAGCCGATCTATCCTTATGTAAAGCAGCCGGAAGACCTGATTTTAGGCAAGTCGCAATATTTCGCCACCGCCCATCCCTTCCCGACTGGCGGTGTTCCGCTCTTGGTCAAGTCTGACGCCTACCGCCCGATCAAGGTCGACGGCAATCCGGACCATCCATATAACCAGGGCTCCTCGGACGTTTTCACGCAAGGTTCGCTGCTCGATCTCTACGATCCCGACCGTTCCCAGCATCCGACATTGCGCGGAAATGCCGCGGAGTGGGTCGATTTCTATCAGGCATTTCGCCAGCGGCTGCTTGCGGGCAAAGCGAACGGGGGCGAGGGTATCTATTTCCTGAGCACATCCTTTGCCTCGCCCACCCTGCAGCGGCAGTGGAGCGAAGCGCAGAAGGCATACCCGAAGGCGAAGCTGGTGCAGTATGAGCCTGCGCTGGCGGGAACGTGGCTGGCGAAGGGCTTCAATCCGATCTTCTCGCTGGAGAATGCGGATGTCATCGTCTCGCTGGATGCCGATTTTCTTTCCGGCGCTGCATATCCGGGATTTCATAAGCTGACCCGCGAATATGCCGGGCGGCGCAAGGATCCTGCGAACGGCATGAACCGGCTGTACGCTGTCGAGAGCACTCCGACGACGACGGGCATGAAGGCCGAGCACCGGCTGGGCCTGCGGGCGAGCGAGATTCCGGTATTTGCCGCGGCGTTGGCTTCGGCTGTAGGCGCACCCGGAGCTCCGGCAGTGAGCTATAGCTGGACCGAGGAGCAGACGAAGTTTCTGAATGCGCTGGCGAAGGACCTGAAAGCGAATGTGGGAAAGAGCGTGGTGCTGCCGGGTCTGTATCACGATGCTTCGGTCGCGGGTTCGGCGATGGTGATCAACGAAGCGCTTGGCAATGTGGGTAAGACGGTGACGGCGTTTGGTACCTCGGGCTCCGATCAGATTGCCGATCTCAAGACGCTGGTCGCTGATCTGAACGCGGGCAAGGTTGACTGGCTGATCATGCTCAATTCGAACCCGGTATACGACGCGCCTGCGGATCTAGACTTCAAGGCCGCAATGAGCAAGGCTAAGATGTCGGTTCATCTTGGATCGCATGTGGGCGAGACCGGCTTGGAGGCGATCTGGCATCTACCCGCCGCGCATTACCTCGAATCGTGGTCAGACGCGCGTTCCTACGATGGAGCGGTGTCGGTCGTTCAGCCGTTGATTGAGCCCCTGTACAACGGACATACTGCTCACGACATAGTCCAGGCGATGCTTGACGATCCTTCGATCTCCGCATATACGGCGGTGAAGCAGACCTGGGCGGCGCAGCTCGCCAAGGGCGATGCCGATTTGAATTGGCGCAAAGCGCTGCATGCGGGGTGGATCGAGGGCGCGCAGGTAGCGTCGGTCGAGGCCAAGGCTACGGGCTCGTCGGCTCCATCATCGAAGGACGCCTTTGAGATTATTTTCCGCCCCGACCCAAACGTATATGACGGGCGATATTCCAATGTAGGCTGGCTGCAGGAGCTGCCAAAGCCTGTCACGAATCTTTCGTGGGATAACGCGGCATTGGTTTCCCCATCGACCCTGACCAAACTAAATGTGGAAGAAGGGGACATCGTCGAATTGACCGTGGGTGGCCGTTCGGTAAAGGCGCCGATCATCGTGGCGTTTGGTCACCCGGATAATTCGGCGACGGTCTATCTCGGCTACGGCCGGGAGGCGGCCGGGCGCGTGGGTTCGGGCGCCGGGTTCAATGCCTACGCGATCCGCACCTCGGATGCCCCCTTCTACGCGACCGGCTCGATCAAGAAGGTTGATGGCAAGTGGGGCATTGCGATTACCAAGAGCCACTTTCAGGATAAGCGCGGCCAGATGGCTGGCGGCAAGGGTAACGGTAATTACTCGCTCGAGTGGAACGAGGCCGAGACACGAGGCGTAATTCGCGCGGCGACGCTGGAGGAGTGGAAGGCTAATCCGAAGTTCGCTATTAGTGGCGATGAAGAGCATCCGGTCGACGAAAGAGATACCTCGCTCTTCCCCAACTGGGAGTACAAGGACAATGCCTGGGGCATGTCCATCGATCTCAACAGTTGCGTGGGCTGCAACGCGTGCATCGTAGGCTGCTATGCGGAGAACAATATTGCGGTAGTCGGCAAACAGCAGGTTCGAATCGGCCGCAACATGCAATGGCTCAGGATCGATACCTACTTCGAAGGCGACCTGGCTGCACCACGGGCTCACTTCCAGCCGATGGCCTGCCAGCACTGCGAGAACGCTCCCTGCGAACAGGTTTGTCCGGTAGGCGCGACGGTGCACACGCCCGAAGGCCTGAATTCAATGGTCTATAACCGCTGCGTAGGTACGAGGTATTGTTCCAACAACTGCCCATATAAGGTGCGCCGATTCAACTTCCTGCTCTTCTCCGATTACGAGACAGAGAGCCTGAAGCTGATGCGCAATCCGGATGTCTCGGTCCGTTCCCGTGGCGTCATGGAGAAGTGCAGTTACTGCGTGCAGCGTATCTCCGAAGCCAAGATCGACGCGGATAAAGAGAATCGTGCGATCCGTGATGGCGAAATCGTAACGGCATGCCAGCAGGCCTGCCCGGCGGGTGCGATCACCTTTGGCAACATCAACGACAAGTCCAGCAAGGTAGCCACTCTGCGCGCAAGCGAAAGAAGCTACTCCGTGCTGGCCGATCTGAATACCCGTCCGCGGACGCAATATATTGCCGCGGTGTTGAATCCGAACCCCGAACTCGCCGAGGCTCCTCAAGAGCATCCGGCGAAGGGTTAAGAGGCTCGAACTGGCGATGGCAACGAAGGATATTCAAACAAAAGGCCCGATGATCGACCCGGCAACAGGGGAGTTCCGGGTAATTGGACCGGGACAGACCTTCAAGTCGGTGACAGCGAAGATCTCGGATATCGTGCTGACCCCCCATACCCCGCTGGGATGGTTTGCCGGCTTCGCGCTGGCCGGCTCGGTTGCCATATTGCTGCTGGTAGCAGTCACCTGGCTGTTCCTTAAAGGCACCGGAATCTGGGCGATCACGCAGCCTGTCGCCTGGGGCTTTGCCATTATCAACTTCGTCTGGTGGATCGGTATCGGCCACGCCGGAACACTGATCTCGGCGATTCTTCTCCTGTTCAAGCAGGGCTGGCGTAACTCGATCAACCGGTTTGCCGAGGCGATGACGATCTTCGCGGTCGTCTGCGCCGGAATGTTCCCTCTGATCCACGTAGGCCGTCCGTGGCTCGGGTACTGGCTCTTCCCGTTGCCGTTCACGATGAATGTGTGGCCGCAGTTCCGGTCGCCACTGTTGTGGGACGTATTCGCGGTTTCGACCTATGCGACGATCTCGGTTGTTTTCTGGTACATGGGCATGATCCCCGACTTTGGTACCTTGCGAGATCGATCCAAATCGAAGATCGGGCAATACTTTTACGGATTGATTTCGCTGGGCTGGCGGGGTTCGGTACGTCACTGGATGCGGTATGAGACTGCTTCCTTGTTGCTTGCAGGCCTGGCAACGCCGCTGGTGCTTTCTGTTCATACGGTCATCAGCTTCGACTTTGCCGTGGCTGTGATTCCGGGCTGGCATACCACCATCTTTCCTCCCTACTTTGTGGCCGGCGCCATCTATTCCGGCTTTGCCATGGTGTTGACCCTGGCCATTCCGCTGCGCAAGTTCTATCACCTCGAAGCATTAGTCACCGAGCGCCACATCGACAATATGGGCAAGGTGATGCTGGCGACAGGCTTCATCGTGGCTTATGGGTACGGCATGGAAGTCTTCATGGCCTGGTACTCGGCATCGCACTGGGAGTTCTTCATGATGTGGAACCGTATGTTTGGCCCGATGGGCTGGTCATACGGGGTGCTCATCTTCTGCAACATCGCGTTTCCGCTGACGACTCTGTGGGTACGCAAGTGGCGCACCAACATTGCATTCATGTTCGTCATTTCCCTCATCGTGAACACGGGTATGTGGTTTGAGCGCTTCGTCATCGTCGTGACCAGCCTCTATCGCGACTTTTTGCCCTCGTCCTGGGGCACCTACCGGGCTACCAAGTGGGACTATGCAACCTACGTTGGGACCCTCGGCCTCTTCACTGCGCTTTTCCTGTTGTTTGTGCGATTCCTGCCCATGATTCCAATGAATGAAATCAAGATGATGCTGCCGGCGGCGAAGATAGTTCCCAAGGCTGAACCGATTGTTGACGCGGGGGGTGACTGATGCCAGTTGCTCGAGAAGGAATCTACGGTATTCTCGCCGAATTCGACACTCCATCGGATCTGGTGCGCGCAGCACAGGCTGCGCATGCCGATGGATGGCGCCGCATGGATTGCTATACGCCATATCCGGTAGAAGAGGCAGCCGAAGCGATCGGCTTCCATCGCAACAAGGTGCCGCTGGTCACCCTGGTGGGTGGATTGATGGGACTATGCGCAATGTTCTGCCTTGAGACATGGGTTTCGACGCTGGCGTATCCGTTGAACATCGGTGGCAGGCCGACATACTCCTGGCCGGCATTTATTGTTCCTGAGTACGAATGGACGATCCTCTTCGCAGGTCTCTCCGCTTGTTTTGGAATGCTGGCGCTGAACGGATTGCCGAGTTTATATCATCCGCTTTTCAACGCACCCAACTTCCGCACAGGTGCGACCGACGACAAGTTCTTTCTGTGCCTGGAGGCAACCGATCCGAAGTTCGATATGACCGAGACGCGCGCTTATCTGGAAAGCTTCGGGCCGTCCTCAGTTGTGGAGGTGGATTACTGATGCACGCACCTCTTCAATCGCGTATCACCAGGTTCGCCGCCCTTGCAGTGGCCGGTTCAGCATTGTTTGCCGCCGGCTGCCGTCAGGACATGCATAACCAGCCAAAGATCATTCCGCAGCGCGGCACCGATTTCTTTGCCGACCACCGCTCGGCGCGCCCGGCGATTGAGAACACCGTCGCCAGAGGTAGTCTGCACGAGGATAGTTTCTTCTACACCGGTGTCGTGATGGGCGCCAACGGGTATCGCGAAGAAAAGAATGCCCTCCCGTTCCCCGTAACCCTTACGGTGCTGAAGAAGGGTGAGGAGCGGTTCAATATCTATTGCACTCCCTGCCACTCGCGCGTCGGCAACGGTTTGGGCGCAATCGTCCAGCGTGGATTCAAGCCGGCCGGCAATCTGAATGATCAGGTGCGCCGGGCACAGCCTTTGAGCCACTACTTTTACGTGATGACTCACGGCTATGGCGCCATGCCCGACTACTCCGCGCAGTTGTCGCCTGAGGAAAGATGGGCGGTGGCAGCGTACATCCGGGCGCTCCAGTTGAGTCAGAACGCGACCGCAGCAGACATCCCGACGGGCGCGAAGGTCGAAAACCTGAAGGACATTGCGACTAGCAAAGGCCTTCCCGAAGGATTCGCCGGTCCATGGGATATACCGTTGACCGCGATTCAGGCCTATCCGCCGGACGCCAAGCAGGGAACGCCGGGAATGGGCCCGGCCTATCCGGAGGATCCAGCCATATTCATTCCTCACTCGGCTGCGCCAGCCTCTGCGAAACCGACCACCAGCAAACCAGCTTCTGCGCCATCAGCGCCGAAGGCGGAAAATTAAGGAGCCGAAAAGAAACCGCATGGCACACGCTCCTCACGCGAAAGTACTTCCAGCCGATCTCGCCGCACCGGCCTTCGTCAACGCATGGCGGGCTCGGGCGTTGATGATTGCGGTCCTGTTTGCTGTCACAGCCGGAGTCTTGGCCGTTGTGGACGGCTCGGTTGACCACCTCTTCCGCGCTTACGTGGTCGGCTTGATGTTGACCTTTGGCTTCGCCTGCGGCGGCTTGTTGTTGCTGATGTTGCAATACGTCTCTGGCGGCAAATGGGGCCTTCTTCTGCGCCGTCCCCTCGAAGCCATGAGCCGGACCCTGCCGCTGGTCTTTATCTACTGGATTGGCTTGGGCTTCATGTTGAAGCGCCTCTATATGTGGGCCAACCCCAAGATGGCCGACGATGCTTTTAATGCGAAGTTGATCACGGCAGAGCAGCTTGGAGCTATCAAGCACTGCATCGAGTGGAAACATCCCATGCTCAATGTGGGCTCATTCTGGGTGGCGGGTCTCGTCTGCTTTGCAATCTGGGGTTGGTACACGTGGAGGCTGAATACGCTGAGCCTGAAGCGCGAGGCGGACACCTTAGCGAGCACTCCTTACTGGATCAAGAAGTTCGAGAACCTTTCAGGACCCGGTATTGTGGTTTATTCACTGACCATGACCGCGGCGGTGATCTATTGGGTGATGTCGATGGACGTGACCTGGTACTCATCTGTATACGGACTTCTCTTCCTGGTTGGGCAGGCGTATCAGGTGATGGCCCTGGCCCTTATTACGTCTCTCTCTCTCTCCGGGGCCGAACCATTCAAGACGATTCTTCGCGGCACAGAGCAGTACGATCTCGGCAAATTCACTTTTGCTTTCGTAATGCTCAACATGTATCTGGCTTTTGGACAGTTCCTCATCATCTGGTCGGGCAACCTTCCTGAGGAGATCCCCTGGTACATGGATCGCATCAATGGCCATTGGGGAATTATCTGCACTCTCGACTTCATGTTTCACTGGCTGGTTCCTTTCTCGCTTCTGCTGTCGAAAGACATTAAGAAGAACAAGAAGCGGCTGATTCGTGTCGCACAGTGGATGATCTTCGCCAAAGCCTTCGATCTGTTCTGGCTGGTCGAGCCGAACTTCAAAGACGCAGCCCGCAATCTGCACTTCAGCTGGGGAATCCTGGAGTACATCGCAGTGCCGGTCTCGATGACTGCGCTGTGGGTTGCGTACTACTGCACACAATTGAAGTCGCGTCCGCTGGTGCAAACCAACGATCCGCATCTCGCGGAGATTCTGGAGCCTGAACATGCACATGCATGAAGATCCAAAAGAGCCAGCAAACGTCGACGCCTCGCTCGGCTATGAAGGGACGGATGTAAAGGTCACGGGCATTGTTGTGTTTCTGACAGCCCTTGCCATCTTTGTAGCGGTCACCGCGCTTTTGTGCGTCGGCATCGGCAAGGTCATCAACTCCGAGCTGGCCAAGGCGGATGGGCCGACAACAAAGTGGAACCATCCCGTAGATGTCAGGACACTCGGCAACCTGGCGAGCAGCCCCGAGATTCAGGCGAAGTTTGGACAACTGGCCAACCGGTTTCCAACGCCGAGGTTGCAGACTGACGATGGTTACCAGGAAATTACCGACATGCATGCCAAGGAAGATCTGCTTCTGGAGAACTACAGCTGGATCGATGACAAGCATTCGGCAGTCCGCATACCGATCGATCGTGCAATGGAGCTGATCGCCGAACGTGGACTCCCGGTGGCTGAAAGTACCTCCGAAGCAAAATCGCTGGCTCAGGCAGAGCTGCCGATCGTAAAAGCGCCGCTCACCGATGGCTTTGCGCGGACAGGGTACGAGCAGGATCAGATCGCCAAGAACGCGGGGTTGAAGGAGCGAGGTAAAGAGTAGAGCAGGTATCCACATCTAACGATAAAAAAGGCACGGCCATGCGGCATCTGGAGATCGGCCGAAGAGGAAGAAGGGGAGTTTGGCGGCACAATGAAGATGGTGAGCACAATGCGGAGAGTGGAACGGGCAGCGGTGACGGCTTGGACCGTCGCCCTCGTGTGCGCCGTTTCTTCTCTTGCCCAGGTGTCGCAACCTGGAGATAAGCAGGCAGGGCCGGACAATGATCGTCCACCTGCGATCTTGGAAAAGGTTGGAGTCGCGCAGCACCTCGATCAGCAGCTTCCTCTATCTCTCTCCTTTGTCGACGAATCCGGAACACCGGTTCGGCTGGGGCAGTATTTCGGCAAGCATCCGGCAATCTTGGCTTTGGTGTATTTTCAGTGCCCGATGCTGTGTTCGGAAGAGCTGAACGGCCTTACCTCGGCGCTCCGCATGGTCAAGCTCACGCCCGGTAAGGACTTCGACGTGATCGTGGTCAGCATCGACCCGAGCGAGGGCCCCGCGCTTGCCGCTCCCAAAAAGGCCGGCTATCTGAAGCGCTACGGACAGCCCGAAACTGCAGACGGATGGCATTTTTTGACCGGCAAGCAGCCAGAGATCGACGCACTGACCAGGGCTGTTGGATTCGGATACGTGAAGATTCCCGGACCGGATGGAAAGCTGACACAGTTTGCCCACGCAAGCTCGATTCAGATCGTAACGCCTGAGGGCAAGCTGGCCCAGTACTACATGGGCGTCGAATACTCGCCGAAGGATCTTCGCCTCGGGCTGGTTGAAGCTTCTGCGAACAAGATTGGCACTCCGGTCGACAACATTCTGACCTACTGCTATCACTACGATCCGGCGACCAATTCGCACAGTCTGATCGTGGCGCGCGTGATGCAGTTGGGCGGCTTGGTAATGGTGCTTGGACTGGGCGGATTCATGCTGGTGATGTTTCGTCGCGACGCCAAAGCCGCAAGGAATCCTTTGAGCAGGACACATTTGATCGAAACAAAGATGAACGGATAACGAAATATGGGATTGAGTCCAGTACTGTGGGAATTTTTAGTCAAGTGGATGGTCAACTTTGCGATCATTCCGCCCGAAGCGTCGCGCATCGCGCCGCAGGTGGATGCATTGCTGGTGTTCATGACACTTGTCAGCCTTATAGGCCTGGTGCTGGTCGGATTGCTGGTCACCGGATTTTCGATTATGTACCGCCGCGAGAAAAATCCCGTGGCTACGCAGATCGAGGGCTCGACCCTGCTCGAGGCCACTTGGACGATTATCCCCCTCGGCCTGTTTCTGATCATGTTCGTCTGGGGCTCGGTGCTTTACTTCCGCATCTACACGCCGCCGCCCAATGCGATGAATATTTACGTCGTCGGGAAGCAGTGGATGTGGAAGGCGGAGCATCCAGGCGGCCAGCATGAAATCAACAGCCTGCATGTGCCGATCAACCAGCCGGTCCAGTTGACGTTGATCTCTCAGGACGTCTTCCACAGCTTTTCGATTCCAGCATTTCGCGTCAAACGGGAGGCCATTCCCGGCCGCTACACCACGGTATGGTTTGAGGCAACTCAGACCGGGACCTTCCATCTCTTTTGCACCCAGTATTGCGGCACCTCACACTCCGCGATGATCGGCGACATCGTCGTGATGTCTCCAGAGAATTACAAGCGTTGGCTCGCCGGCTCGACCAGCGGCACTTCGCTCGCGCAGAATGGAGAGCGATTGTTCTCCAGTCTGAGTTGCAACGCCTGCCACAACGGGCAGCAGGACTCGCGCGGACCGAGCCTGGCCAATGTGTACGGATCAAAACTAATGCTGACCACAGGGCAACCAGTGCTCGTGGATGAGGCGTACCTTCGGCAGGCAATCCTCAATCCTTCAGCGCACATCACTCAGGGCTATGCGCCGATCATGCCAACCTACCAGGGACAGATCAGCGAAGAAGGATTGATTTCGCTGGTCGAGTACATCAAAAATTTAAGCACGAACTACCGCGTGCAGCAGACGTTGAATACCACCGAATTGCTGCCTGAGGGGCCGCCGAAAGCTGGCAACGCAGGAACTGGCGCGCAGGGGGTAGCCAAGCAATGAGCAGCACAATCCTGAATCTTCCCGATCAATCGACGGCAACGGTGCCGAAGCGCAATTATCTGACCAATGAAAACGGTCTGATGAGCTGGCTCCTCACCGGCGACCATAAGCGGATCGCGATCCTCTACCTGATCTCCATTACGTTCTTCTTCTTTATCGGCGGAGCTATGGCAGGTTTGATCCGCTTGGAACTGTTGACTCCACAGTCTGACCTGATGGCTTCGGATACGTACAACAAGGTCTTCACCATGCACGGCGTCATCATGGTCTTCCTGTTCCTGGTGCCTTCGGTTCCGGCGACTCTGGGAAATTTCATGATCCCGATCATGGTTGGAGCTAAGGATCTGGCATTCCCGAAAATCAATCTACTGAGCTGGTATCTGTACCTGGTGGGCGGCGGCCTGACCCTCGCCGCGATGATTAGCGGAGGCGTCGATACGGGCTGGACGTTTACGACACCAATGTCCACCCACTTCTCCAATACCAACGTGGTCACGACCGGCCTCGCGATCTTCGTTGCCGGTTTCAGTTCGATCTTTACCGGATTGAACTTCATCGTTACGATTCACCGCATGCGCGCGCCGGGAATGACGTGGTTCAAGCTGCCTCTCTTCTGCTGGTCGCACTATGCGGCGTCTATCTTGATGGTGCTTGGCACGCCGGTACTTGCCATTACGCTCGTTCTCGTTGTGCTGGAGCGGACGATCGGCATCGGAGTATTCGACCCAACCAAGGGCGGCGATCCGATTCTCTTCCAGCACTTGTTCTGGTTCTACTCGCATCCTGCGGTGTACATCATGATCCTGCCCGGCATGGGTGTGATTTCTGAGGTCATCTCGACCTTCGCACGCAAGCGGGTCTTTGGCTATACGGCCGTCGCGTTTTCGTCCGTGGCCATCGCCGTCTTTGGATTCTTCGTCTGGGCCCACCATATGTTCATCATGGGTGTGTCCAACTACGCCGTACTCGTATTCAGCTTGCTGACGATGCTGGTCGCCGTGCCGTCCGCAATCAAGATATTCAACTGGGCCTTCACGCTGTACAAGGGCTCCATTACCTTTGAAACGCCAATGCTCTACGCGTTCGGTTTCATGGGCCTGTTCACCATCGGCGGTCTGACCGGCGTCTTTCTCGGCTCAGCGGGAACGGATATCCATCTCACCGAAACATATTTCATCGTTGCCCACTTCCACTTCGTTATGGTCGGTGGAATGCTCATGGCATTCCTTTCCGGCGTGCACTTCTGGTGGCCCAAGATGACTGGCAGGATGTATCCGGAGAAGATCTCGCAGCTTGCTGCTGTGGTGACCTTCATCGGCTTCAACTTCACCTTCTTCCCGCAATTCTTGCTGGGAATGCTGGGGATGCCGCGACGCTACGCTGCATATCCGCAGGAGTTCCAGGTCCTGAATGTTTTTTCGACCGCAGGCGCGACCATCCTCGGAGTAGGCTATCTGCTCCCGATCATCTACCTGACCTGGTCGCTGAAGTACGGCGCCGTGGCGGGCAATAATCCCTGGCAGGCAACCGGTTTGGAGTGGCAGATCCAGTCGCCTCCTCTCACGGAGAACTTCCCGGTGACCCCGATCGTGACCCAGGACGTATACGACTATGAGTGGCTTGACCGCCAGAAGGAACACGAGGTGACGCATGTCGGATAGCCACGCGGTTGCATCCACGCACGACGAGCATGGGGAGCATCCGCCGTATCTGCGCCACCACTTTGTCTCAATGGAACAGCAAACGGAGACGACCAGCTTTGGCATGTGGCTGTTTCTGCTGACAGAGATCATGTTTTTCGGAGGCCTCTTCACGGCCTACCTCATCTACCGCAACTGGTACTACCCGGCCTTCGTTGCGGGCTCGCACCAGCTCGATATCTTCTGGGGCAGTCTGAATACGCTGCTGCTCATCTGCTCGAGCTTCACGATGGCGATGGGCGTCTGGTCGGCGGAAACGAAGCGGCAAAAGGGACTTGTCTGGTCGCTGATAGGAACGCTGATCCTTGGCATCGGCTTTCTTGGCATCAAGACCATCGAGTACACGGAGAAGTACGAGAAGCATCACATACCCGGCCACTCCTTTGACTGGAAGGGATTTACCAATCCCACGCCGGAAGAGATTGCCAAGGGCGATAAACCGCTTGCTCCTGATATGGCGCAGAAAACCGAGGTTTACTTCTCGCTGTACTTTGCCATGACCGGCATGCACGCCTTGCATATGATCATCGGCATCGCGCTGCTATGCGGCATGTTGTTTAAGGCATTACGCGGCGGCTACATGGACGGGCATATAGCCTTCGTAGAAAACTTCGGGCTGT
>Ga0206962_1285_pt1 | contig 12639 bp, 12 predicted proteins | sample Alteio_BWOrgHeat_27_FD_153241 | JGI IMG/M metagenome (GOLD analysis project Ga0206962, IMG submission 153241) | Enriched cells from forest soil in Barre Woods Harvard Forest LTER site, Petersham, Massachusetts, United States -... | ecosystem: Environmental > Terrestrial > Soil > Temperate forest >...
CAGGTTCTGAAGTTTAAAAAGATCTTCCTTAAACAAGGAAAGTTCTGTTTCCGCTTCTTCCTGGGTTATTCCATTGGTAGTTTTTGTGGATACTTTTTTTAGCGAGTTATGCATGCTGAAATATAAATAGCGATTTAAACAAATGTATTCATTAATTCAGAAATTCCTCAGGATTCATTATACCTACAAAAGGTAGGAGAGAATCACTATATTTGAAAATGATAATCATAAGTATATAGATTTTGTCGGTTAAGGAGGGGATATCTTTTTGTATATGATTGCTAAAACACTTGTTCGTAAGCTTCTGATAACGGGTGGTGTATTGCTGGTATCGGTGATCTTGTACCGGGCTCTTCAGGATGATACTATTTACAAGTCCAGCCTTGGCAGGGTAACCTTTAATTATGAGCATAGCGGCAAGGGCCGGGGTTCAAAAATTGAGGAGGTATATAAACCTTATCAGCAATGGTCGGATAAGTCGATCGAGCATTGGGACGGGGCCTTGTATAAACAGATAAAGGAAGAGGCTTATCGTCCGTTATCTCCGGGGTCAAAAGAAAAACTTGCTTTTTATCCCTTGTTCCCCTGGCTATGGAAGCTTTGTAATGCAGGTCCTGTAACAATTGTTTTTCTGAATTATCTGTTGTTTGTTATCGGCTTGCTGATCCTGGCCGATGCCTTTGAGGCTGAACGGGGAGTTTCGTCTTTTTATTTTCTGGCCGCATTGCTTTTGCCTACCGCAATGATCTATTATCTTCCTTATGCCGAATCCTTGTTTCTGCTGACCATGTCTGTGGCTGTATGGGGTATCCGAAAGGGCCGTTACTGGGTTTTTGCAATAGGTGTTTTTCTGTTTTGTATGACGAGGCCCTCCGCGCTTATTTTTATAATGGCTCTGGTATGTGTGGATATCGTCTATTTTGTACAACACCGTAATTTCAAACATTTTGTACGGGAGCTTTTGCTGAAAATACTCCCCTGTCTGGCCGGGTTCTTTGTCGTAACCGGCATTCAGTATGTGTTTTCGGGCTCGTTGACTGCATATTTCGATTCTCTGGAGTTATGGCCCGCTGAATCCGGTTTTTTCAATACCGTTAGGGACTGGTCAAAGGAAGGTTTCGGGATGTCCGTTTTTTCTGTCTTCTTTGTTTGTATTCCTGCTTTAATAGCCGTTGTAGTTTGGGGTATTCGAAGCCTTATAGGCAAGGAAAAGCAGGATGCACTCTCGTTGTTTGGACAAGGATCGGCATGGAACAAAGATTATCTCTGGTATTTATCACTGTTGTTTATTGCAGCCAATCTGCTTTATACCTTTCTGGTTAGTGGAAACAGGATCAACGGATTTTCCAGGTATACCCTGGCTGTTCCGTTTTTCTATATTGTATTCTTTCTTTTCCCGGGAAGGATAGCGCAGGTAAGTCCTCGTATCCTTCTTCTTTCTTTTCTTGTTTGCCTGATCGGAATGACTTTATTCTTAAGCCAGGTGGAGTATGGAGGAAATCGTTTTGTTTTTGCTTATGCCGGTATGTATTTGTTTCTGTTGCTTACCATGCTCATCCTTTCGGAACGTTATCTGCCCGGCAAACTGAGATGGGTACTGATGGCGGGGCTTGTTTTGCCTTGTATCCTGTGGCATACCTATTTGTTTAATATGTTTGTTTCCGATGCGTGGATATTTACTTAATTAACAACGTGGAAAAGCAAGGATTCATTTACAGCAATATTCATTTGTACCGGTTTCTGATGAATATACTGTATGCCGGCAGCTACCGGCAACGGTTTGATCCTGTTATCCGGGAGCTGGAAATCTTAAAACCGGGCTCGGTACTTGAATTTTGTTTCGGAGATATCTATATTGCAAATTATTGCAATCATCACAACATAAGCTGGAGAGGGATGGATATTAATGAAGCTTTTGTAAGTAATGCCCTGAAGGCCGGTTATAAGGCAGAAGTGGCGGATGTAAAGGATAGGAAGGAATTCCCGCCGGCAGATGTATGTATTATTACCGGTTCCCTGTATCATTTTCAGCAGGCTGAATTAGTCAGTTTTTTGGAAAAAATATTTATCAGCTCCGGTTGCCTGATTATTTCCGAACCGGTGGTGAACCTTACTTCTTCAAAAGGTATCCTGGGACGAATTGCAGGCAGACTATCACGTACAAAACTTGGAGAAGAGCCTTTTCGCTACAATAGTAAAAGTTTGACAGATACATTGAATAATCTCACAGCATCCTTGCATTTCACATTCAGGATCATCGGTCAGTTTAAAAAAGATATGGTGATTATCGCTGAAAAAAAAACCTCCCTGCTATGAACCTGAGTATCGTGATACCGGTTTTTAATTCGGAAGACTGTCTTGCAGAACTGCATGAAAGCATTTGCAAGGCGTTACAGAATTTTCAGGATTGGGAACTCATTCTGGTAGATGATAAGAGTGAAGACGGGAGCTGGAAAAAAATAAGTGCTATCTGTAATGCCGATAAACGGGTAAAAGGGATCAGTCTGAGAAAGAATTTCGGTCAGGATAATGCCATTTTAGCAGGTTTAACCTTCAGTAGCGGAGATTTTGTTGTTATTATGGATGATGACTTGCAGCACGACCCGGCCGATATCCCGCTTTTATATTCCACCTGCAAAGAAGGCTATGACGTATGTTATGCCCATTTCGGAAGCAAAAAGCAGAAAATGTGGAAAAATCTGGGCAGCTGGCTCAACGGAAAGCTGGCCGAGAAATTACTGGATAAACCTCCCGGTCTTTATCTCTCTCCTTTTAAAATTATCCGGAAAGAAGTAGTCGGAGAGGTGCTTCGTTTCCGGAGCTCCTTTCCTTATGTTGATGCAACATTACTTACCATTACAAGGAATATAACACAGGTAGAAGCGATCCATCATGAGCGGAAATATGGAAAGGGGAACTATAATTTTTTCAGATCCCTGCTTGTTTTTATCAATCACCTCACCAATTATTCCATTTACCCGCTACGTCTGGTAACAATGATGGGCTTACTGTCGGCCCTACTTTCATTTGTTGCAGGAGGCTTTTATCTGATACAATATCTCTATTCCGATAAAAGGGTGGAAGGGTGGATTTCGCTGGTGTTGTTGATTATTTTTTTCGGGGGACTTATCCTCATGAGCATCGGACTTATTGGAGAATACATAGGCCGTATCTTTTTATCCGTTAATAATAAAGCCCTGTTTTCTGTAGATAAAGCACTGAACACCGGGAATCGTTTGGGACAAGAGGAAAAAAGGGCAGCTCCCTGAACTGGTGAAGTATGGAAAAGCAGTGCATATTTATTTCCTCGATTAACAAATAATTCAGAATTTCGCCTCTGTCTGAAAACACAGATTGTAAATTATCGTATTAATCAATCACAACCCCTATGACGAATCGAACCATGTTTGTTACCTGTCTGCTGGCTGCTATTATCCTTTTGGGATCCTGCCACAGTGCCGGCAAACAAAAAGGACTCATCTATTTTAACGACTTTGAGGATATTAAAGGATGGGCACAAGGCTATTGTTTTACAAAAGCGCCTGTACACTCCGGTATTTTTGCTTGTAAACTGGATTCAGCACATGTTTATGGTCCCACATTGCGTCTTCGCTTTGATGAAATAAGCCAGTTTCCGGTTGTCAAACTGAAATACAGCATCTGGTGCTTTATGAAAAACACCAATTCAATTGGAAAGATTGTGGTTTCTATTGACAACCCCGATCATAAAAATATTTATTGGGATGCCAAGCATATTCCTGATCTCACTAAAGTGACGGGACAATGGGTGGAACTGAAAGGGGAGTTTGTGGTGACAAAGAATGAAGTAAATGCTCCGCTTAATACGATCAGTGTTTATCCCTGGAACATCAGCAAAGAGGATATCTATGTGGATGACTTCCGGGTTGAGTTTGTTCAGTAACAGATTCTCACACTTATTGCTGGTAATTTTAAAACAAATATTCTATGTAATAGACCGCAGATTATCATGATTTTCGCTAATAATCAGAATACGACAAAATCATAATTAATCATGATTATCATGAAAATCAGCGGCCCATCACGTTATCACATCAATAATAGTAAATCGCTAAAAAAGAAACAGCCCCGACGATTTCGCCGGGGCTGTTTACATTTTTAAAAGGAATGATTATTTGATCATCAGCTTCTTTACTGTTGGTTGTCCGTCAACCATCAGGTTCAGGGTATAAATGCCTTTTGCAATACCGGAAGGTAATGCGGCATCAAAACTTTGTTCTCCCTGTTCCTGATTCTGATCAAGCAGGGTAGAAACCAGTTTGCCATTCATATCATAGATAGAGATGGTTACTTTGCTGCTTTTCTCCAATGAGTAGTTCAGATGTATATTGTCTGAAGCAGGGTTTGGGAAAAAAGTAAAAAGAGTGTTGCTTTCCTGAATGTTTGTTACTGCAGTAGGAGAAGGAACAAGTGTTTGTGTGAAGGCTACATATTTATCGCCGCTGGTGCTTCCATTACCATTAGCACCCAGACAGGAAGCATAAACATAGACGTTTCCACTGGCAGGCGCTTTCCATTTCCATGTACCGGAAGATGCGGTGGCTATAGTAGAACTGTGGCTGATATTGGTAGGAGGGCCTGTAGTAACACGTGTTTTACTAACAGCAGGTCCCAGTGTTCCTCCGTCTACCGAACTGGCAGTTTGGCCATTGAGCATTTCCAGGTCAAATCCAAAGTCAGGATAACCGGTCACATTCATGGAAACCGTATAGGTTACTCCTGGCATATAGGTATTACCGCTACCAAAGGCAGGACTCGCAGAAAAATGGACTACCGGTGTGGCCGATCCGCCGCTGTGACAACTGGCACAAGTTCCTGCTGATGTTCCTCCGTCTGCGGGTGAGCCTGTTATGAAAGTCTGGCTGCCGTTAGAGCTCAATAATGTAAATGCCGAAATGCTCATCCCTGCTGTAGCAATACCAAGTAATGTAAATAGTCGCTTTTTCTTCATGTGCTTTCTGTGTTTGTCTTTGTATGTAAATGGTTTGTGTGTGGTAATACTAAATGAATTACAATAAAGTTTCCAATGTGTGCTGTACGAAATCTATGTGTGCTGATTAATATCAAATTTAATCGCCCGGGCCTTATTTGACAACCTTTTTACCGGGTATTCACCTGCCAATAATTCCAACCGAATCAGATAGTTAGCTATATCGCAATAATTAATCGACGAATACTGGTATTGTATCGACAAGTCGTGTATCTGCTTCTGTCAGAGGTTTATTTAACCCCAATATGATATAGTTAATACGGTCAGATAACAGAACCCTTAACTTATCAGCTAGAAACGAAAAAAACCGGATGAATAAAGAGGAGCAAACTACCCTACAGATAAAGATAATGCTTTTCCCAGACACAAACAAGCTGACGGCTCCTTTAGCGGCTGAGTTTGCGCACGTTAAGGACTTTATTTTTCGTATCTTCGTAGAATGTACCGGAAAATAAGCCATTCCCTGCTATTCTTTACACTGGGCCTGCTTTTATGCCTGGTTTCTGAACTCAGCGCTCAATCTGAATTTACTATTAAACATGATTCTATCAATTGGGTGGATTCCAAAGGATTGAAGCAGGGTAAATTCAGAAAAAACGACCGTAACGGGAAGCCTGTATATGAAGGTTATTTCAGAAATGACAAGCCATACGGTATTTTCCGCTATTTTGATGAAGACGGAAAGACCATGGCCATTACTGTTTTCAGTAAGGATGCGAAATCATGCCATACCACCATGTTCGACCGGAACGGGTCGGTCATGGCCAAAGGAAAATATATCAATCAGCTTCGTGACAGTATATGGGTTTTTTATAACTCCGATACGGTCCTGGTTGCAAGAGAAACCTATCTCGTTGGAAAAAAGAACGGAGTATGTTATAATTATTTTGCCGGAGGGAAGATTGCAGAAGAAAGTCATTGGAAAAATGGCGTTCAGGAAGGACACTGGAAAGAATATACGGCATCAGGTACTGTAAAAGGAGAGGGCGATTATATAAACGGTTGTCCGGAAGGTAAGGTGACTTATTATTTTGACACCGGAGAGAAACGGGTAGACTGCTACTATAAGGGCTGTCTGGCACATGGACAATGGATGTTTTATAAAGCAGGTAGCGGAGAAGTGGATCATATTGTGATTTATAAAGAAGGTCGTGTGATAGGCGGGACAGGAATAGATGTAAATGAAGAAATGAAAAAAGGGCTGGAAGAGTTTAAAGAAAAAAACGAACAGGAACATTTAGGTGGACCGCCCAAAGATGATGGCAATGACGGCAACTAAAGGTAAAGTACTGGTGGCGATGAGCGGTGGAATAGATAGTTCCGTTACCGCCATGATGCTGCATAACGAAGGTTATGAGGTGATTGGTATTACCATGAAAACATGGGATTATGCAGGCTCCGGAGGATCGAAAAAAGAAACCGGATGCTGTAGCCTGGATTCGATTAATGATGCCCGCATATTAGCAGTCAATCACGGATTTCCTCACTATATCCTGGATATACGTGCTGAATTCGGGGATTATATCATTGATAATTTTGTGGAGGAATATCTGGCCGGAAGAACTCCTAACCCGTGTGTATTATGCAATACCCATATTAAATGGGATGCATTGTTGAAACGGGCTGATCAGCTGGGTTGTGAATTTATTGCCACCGGGCACTATGCTCAGGTGAGAGAGGAAAACGGACGCTATGTTATTTCCAAAGGTCTGGACGAAAGCAAAGATCAAAGCTATGTGCTTTGGGGACTGACTCAGGAAAGTCTGAAGCGTACCATATTTCCTTTAGGTAAATACCGCAAGGCTCAGATCAAACAAATGGCTATTGACAGCGGATATGAAGAGCTTGCTAAAAAAAGCGAGAGCTATGAAATCTGTTTTGTGCCTGATAACGACTACCGTGCCTTTCTGAAACGAAAGGTAACTGATCTGGAAGAGCGCGTGAATGGAGGAGATTTTGTTCTTGCTGATGGAACGGTGGTGGGCAAACACAAAGGATATCCTTTCTATACCATCGGTCAGCGGAAAGGACTGGAAGTGGCGTTTGGTGAACCTATGTTTGTGACCGAAATAAAACCGGAAACAAACACGATTGTGCTTGGCAAAAAGGAAGAGCTGGAGAAAAGACAAATGAAGGTGAGAAATTATAACCTGACCAAATATGCGTCACTGCCGGAAGGTTTTTCGGCTCTTACGCGTATACGATATAAAGATAGCGGTGTAATGGCCAGCCTGGAAGAGAAGGATGGACATGTTCATGTTTTGTTTCATGAACACGTCAGTGCAATAGCTCCCGGTCAAAGCGCTGTGTTTTATGAGGGGAATGATTTGGTAGGTGGTGGATTTATTGTCTGAACCAACGATATCCTGAAAAGTGAATTCCAGAAAAATTCTATTCCTGATTTCCTGTCTGGCTGCCATTTGTTTTTTTTCCTGTAAAAAAGACAATGAACTGCATCTTGATTTCGGTTATGGCTATGCTCCCACCGATGTGGGCAGGTATGTGATTTATAATGTCGATTCAACTATTTACGATCCCTTCAATAAAGACACGGTTTACTACAAATACCAACTGAAAGAATTGGCTCAATCCGTTTTTCCGGATAATGAAGGACGCCCTTCCCTGCGGATAGAACGTTATATAAAACCGTATAACCCATTGATATCTTACGACTCCATGTCCTGGACATTGAAAAATGTCTGGTATTCCACGCGAACCACCCGGGATTTTGAAAGAGTGGAAAGCAATATCCGTTTTGTAAGACTTATATTCCCTGATAATGATCAGGCCAACTGGAACGGGAACGCTCAAAATACATTGGGTGATTGGGAGTATCAATACAATGGAGTAAATACAAAGATGACGATGGGCGGAATGACATTTGATTCCACAGCTTCCGTTACACAACTTGTTGATACGAACCAGATCAATTACAGAATATACTCCGAGGTGTATGCAAAAAATGTAGGGATGATATCCAAACAGATTATTGATGTATATAATGATACCTATGTTAGTTCGGGTTCTGTCCTTACCAGGATTAAGGGAGGCGTAATTTATTCTGCAACTGTTATTGCTTATGGAAAGCAATAAGGGCAGCCAACTGCATTTAACACACTTGCTCATGAAGCATATTTTCTGTGCCCTGCTCTTTATCCTGTTGTTGCCATTCGGTGCTATTTCCCAGGCAACAGCTCCTTCCCGCTACTGGATACAATTTAAGGACAAGAATAATTCTCCGTATACGGTTACAAACCCGCTTGCGTATTTGAGCCCCCGGGCCATACAACGCCGTTTGAACCAATCCATACCGGTGGTGTATTCCGATCTGCCCGTTAATCAGCGCTATGTTGACAGTGTGATGGCAAAAGGAGCTCATATTCATTCCCGGTCTAAATGGCTCAACGGAGTGGTGGTGCAGGTAAGCAGTGCCGCTATGCTGGCATCTATCGAGAGCCTTCCGTTTGTGGCAGGAAGTAAAGCTGTTGGTGCCCTGGCACGCCCGGTGAATACAGGAAGTGGGAAACTGCTGTTGCCCCCGGCAAATGAAGATAAACATGGCCCCGCATTACCCCTTCCAAGCAGTCTTAATTATGGACCTTCGCTTAATCAGATCAGTATGCTTCAGGGTGTATGTCTGCACGATCAGGGCTTTCAGGGTCAGGGTATGGTGATTGCAGTATTGGATGCCGGTTTTCAGCATGCCGATACTTTGCATGTATTTGATAGTTTAAGAGCCAATCATCAGTTGTTGGGAGGATGGAACTTTGTGGATGAAGATGATTCGGTTTATAAAAAGCATATTCATGGTACGGCTGTTCTTTCCGATATGGGTGGGAATATGCCCGGACAAATTATTGGTACGGCTCCCAAGGCGCAATACTGGCTGCTGATAACAGAAGATGTAAATTCCGAATATGTGATAGAGGAATATAACTGGGCTGCAGGAGCCGAATTTGCCGACAGTGTAGGGGCCGATGTAATCAACACGTCCCTGGGTTATACCACTTTTGATGATTCAACGGAGAATCATACCTATATGGATATGAACGGACATACCGCACCTGCCTCCCGGGCGGCTAATTTTGCTTCCAATAAAGGGATTGCTGTGGTGTGTGCTGCCGGAAATCTGGCCCAGGCACCGTGGAGACATATAGGAACTCCAGCCGATGCAGACAGTGTGCTGGCAGTTGGTTCGGTAAATGCTTCTGAAGTTTATTCCGCTTTCAGTTCACAAGGACCGGACTATGGAGGTATGGTTAAACCGGCTGTGGCTGCACAGGGGGAAGGAGCTATTACAGCGGACTGGAACAGCAATGGTATTCTTTCGGAGAACGGAACTTCTTTTGCGTCGCCTATCACATGCGGATTGGTGGCTTGTCTCTGGCAGGCTCATCCCGGTATACGCAATGTACAGTTGCTCGCAGCCATTGAACAAAGTGCCAGTCAATATACACATCCGGACACGTTGTTGGGTTATGGTATTCCCGATTTCTGTGCCGCTAACCTGAGTCTGGGAATTATAGAACAGCACCAACCCGGACAAGATGCTTTGGGGCAACCGTTTCCGAATCCGTTTACTGATTCCTTTCAGTTTTTTATCTGGTCGGATGAATCACAACGAATCAGTATGAGTTTGTATGATCTTACCGGACGTTGCATCCGCAGCGAGTCCATGGAATTAGGCGCCCAAACGGGTCATAATTTCACTATGCAGAATCTTTCAGGACTTGCCAGTGGCATGTATATGCTCACGATAAAAACCGGGAAAACGGTATTTGCTAAAAAGATGATAAAGGAATAGGGGTCCTATTTCACATTAAAGGCAAGCAGTTTTTCTTTTCCTATAAAAGCTTCCAATCTGTCATTTGTTTTTACAGGTCCCACTCCTTCCGGGGTGCCGGTGAAAATAAGATCTCCTTTTTTCAGCGTAATAAAAGAGGAGATATAAGAAATGACTTTGTCGAAAGAAAAGATCAGATCTTTGCTATTCCCTTTTTGTACCGTTGTGCCATTGATGGTGAGATGAAAAGGAATTTCTCCGACAGGAGGGAGGTCTTTCTTGTTGATAAACAGTCCCAGTGGGGCAGAGCTATCAAAGCCTTTGGCTTTTTCCCAGGGAAGCCCTTTTTCTTTACACTGTGCCTGAATATCCCGTGCCGTAAAATCGATTCCGATGCCAATTTCTTCGTAATATTTATGGGCAAAACGTTCTTCAATATGTTTTCCGGCTTTGCTGATCTTCAGCACCAGTTCTACTTCATGATGAATATCCTTTGAAAAATCTGGAAGGAAGAAAGGCTGGTTACGGATGATGAGTGCCGTATCGGGTTTTAGAAAGAAAACAGGTTCTTTGGGAACCTCGCTTTTCATTTCCTTTGCATGCTCGCTGTAGTTACGTCCAATGCAGATAATTTTCATGCCGGATATTGATTATTTGGTGTTAAGGCTTTCCAGCTTGATACGGGTAAGCACTTTCTTGGTATACAAAGGGAAATCGCCCTGTTGCATCCACGCATAGTAAGAGGGTTCCTGTTTCAGGACATCAACTACCGGTTTGCCTGTATGTTTACCAAAATTAAATACTTCTATTCCTTTATCGTTATAAACGATCCGGCCTGCGAGATCTACATTTTTTGTTACCGTAGTAAAATCATTCAAGGCTTTCATGTCATTGACAACCGGTTTGGAAACCTTTCCGGCCTTGTCAGTAAATTCTGTATCCTTATACTTTTCTATCTGCGCAAGAAAAACCTCATACGTAGCTTCTATGTCAGCTTCTGCACTATGTGCATTGATCAGTGGTTTGCCGCAGTAGAATTTGTAAGCTGCTTTTAATGTGCGCTGTTCCATCTGATGAAAAATATTCTGAACATCCACACAGTTGCGTCCTTCCAGATCAAACTCGATCTCTGCCCTCAGAAACTCTTCCATCAAAACAGGAATGTCAAATTTGTTGGAGTTGTATCCGGCCAGGTCACAGTCTTTAAGAAATTCAGCAAGACTCTTCCCGATGGCTTTGAAGGTTGATTCGTTTGCCACATCCTTATCATAAATACCATGTACCAGGGAGGATTCCAGCGGAATAGGAATTCCCGGATTGATCCTTCTGGTCTTCATCTCTTTTTCCCCTCCAGGCATTATTTTCAGGATGGCAATTTCCACAATGCGGTCACTGGCTACATTAACACCTGTTGTCTCCAGGTCAAAAAAAGCAATAGGGCGTTTAAGGTTGAGTTCCATACAGAAAATTTCGGTGTCTATTTTTCAATCAATGTCAGGTTCAGAGTAATTTCCGGTTGAAAAGAACCCAGGTCAAGAATAGTCAGTGATGTATTGATTGGCTTACATCCCGGAGAGTCGACACTCAGGTCATATTTTCCTGGAGCCAAAGCCATCACATACTTGCCGGTGTTAGCAACGGGCGTATAGGTGCCTACTTGTTGCAGCGTCTTGGTGTTTGTAATGGTAATAATGGCATTGATACTTTTCTTGCTAAGCGAGTCGGTATACTGAACTTTGCCGGTAACAACGGTATAACGGGAAATATCATCGAAGGTAATCCGGTAGATATCAAGATCGCCCATACCCCCTTCACGAAGTGCGGAGATATATCCGAAATGGTTATCCGCAGTGAAAGAAATGCTACGGTTGTCCTGACTGTCATTAATAGGATATCCCAGGTTTTTGGGTGCAGACCATGCTCCGGTTTCTTCGTTATATACGGTTTTGAAAATGTCAAAACCACCCATGCTGGAATGTCCTTCGGATGAGAAATAGAGTGTTTTTCCATCGGATGCCATAAATGGAAAGTCTTCCCTGTATTTGGTATTGATCATGGAGATAGGCTGTGGAAGAGCCCAGTTACCATTGGGAAGTTTACGAACCATATAAATATCTGTCTGCCCTTTTGAGCCGGCACGGTCGCTGGCAAAATAAAAGGTATTACCATCCGGAGAAAGAGAGCCGGCTGTTTCAAAACCTTCATTGATAACATCCGGACATTTAACAGGCCGTGTAAATCCGTTCTTGTCAAACTTACTGGTATAAATGTTTCCTACATCAGTGATATTATCAATATAAACTGTCATGGATGATCCGTCGGGTGCAAGTCCTACACATTGTTCGTCAAAATTCCCATTAACAGGCGATCCGAGGTTTTTGGGTTTGGCAAACACGCCTCCTTTCACAGCCGACATATAAATATCGGATGAGTAATAGCCATCTACTTCCAGTGAAGAAGCTCCAACATTTCCTTTACGGCGGGAGGTGAATACAACAAACGATTCATTGGATGTTGTGAATGGGTAGTAATCGGGATATTCGGAATTGAGTTCTTTCAGGTTTTCAAACGTTACTTTAACAGGAAATTTAACGAGCTCCTTTCCATTGTTACACATTTCTATTTCCCGGTCTGCCTTCTCAGCCATTTTGGAGCCGCCTTTCTCCTTGTATTTATTAAACATACGGATGGCATCGTCAAAACGGTTGGCATAATGATAGGCGCGTCCTAAATCATAAAAAGCTTCGGGCTCTACTTTGGGTTGTTTACATACAAATTCGAGGTAGGGTACAGCCTCCTTCTTATTAATATTTGTTTCGAGATAACA
>Ga0206962_1286_pt1 | contig 12616 bp, 5 predicted proteins | sample Alteio_BWOrgHeat_27_FD_153241 | JGI IMG/M metagenome (GOLD analysis project Ga0206962, IMG submission 153241) | Enriched cells from forest soil in Barre Woods Harvard Forest LTER site, Petersham, Massachusetts, United States -... | ecosystem: Environmental > Terrestrial > Soil > Temperate forest > O...
TGGGAGTGGAGGTTGAGGCGGATGTGATTCCCGGCGGAGCCACAGGCGATATTCCGGCTGAGTTTCGCGGGGCGCAGCGAAGCTTTCAAATGGCGACTCCGGGATTGAGCTTTCATGTTGGAGTGCATTTCTACGACGGTGGAAAGCTGCCGGTTGAAGTTGAGTCTGTCGCGCTGTTCTCAGCCTCGGGCAAAGATTGGGGCGCGGCAGCAGAACACGCGGCTCCATCACGTATCGAATCGGGCAAAGCTGCCGACGTTCCGTTTGCGGTGAAGGTCCCGGAAGACGAGCCGTATACGAAGCCCTACTTCAATCGGCGGGGCATGGAGCAGTCTTACTACGACGTCGCAAAGAAGACACTACTCGGCAAGCCCTTTGAACCGTATCCACTTGCTGCAAGAGTGCGATTCCGATTTGAAGGAATGGTGCTGCAAACGGATCATGTTGTGCAGGTGATCGACAAGGTCAACGGCCCGGGTACATTGCGATTTCCCATGCCGGTCGGGCCTGTACTTGCTGTGGCGCTGAGCCCCGGTGCGGGGGTCGTTCCGCTGGGCGAGAAGTCCTTCCCGGTAACCGTTCGGGTGCATGACAACGTGGATGGCGCAGTCAAGGCGCAGGTTCACCTCAAGCTGCCTGCCGGATGGAGTGCAGAGCCGGAGACTGCTTCCGTCGCCTTCGAACACAGAGGGGAAGACCAGTCGGCATCTTTCACGATTCATCCGGGAACAGTGCTGGAAAAGCCTTATCAGATCACAGCGATAGCAGAGTCTGGCGGCAAGCAGTTCGAGGTCGGTTACACCGCGGTTGGGTACACCGGCTTGCGGCCGTACTTTTTGTATGCGCCGGCCGTTTACAAGACGACTGGCGCGGATGTGAAGGTCGCTCCTTCCCTCAAGGTCGCATATGTCGAAGGGAGCGGGGATGATGTCCCAGCGGCGTTGGAGGCGCTGGGTGTGCATATCTCGTTTCTCTCCGCACAGGACCTGGCAAATACCGATCTGAGCCAATACGACACGATCCTGCTGGGTGTGCGGGCATACGCCGTGCGGCCTGACCTGATCGCGAACAATGGACGTCTGCTGAAATACGTGGAGAGCGGCGGTGTTGTGGTGGTGCAGTACAACACGCCTGAGTTCGATCACAACTACGGGCCATATCCGTACGTAATGACGAATGACCCGGAAGAGGTGACGGATGAAAGCTCCGTCGTGCAAATTCTCGATGCAAAGAATCCGGTCTTTCAGTGGCCGAATGCGATTACTCCTAAGGACTTTGAGGGATGGATCGAGGAGCGCGGATCGAAGTTTATGCAGTCATGGGACAAGCATTACGAACCGCTGCTCGAAACCCATGATGAAGGGCAGGATCCTCAGCAGGGCGGCTTGCTCTATGCGCGCTATGGAAAGGGCGTGTACATCTACAACGCGTATGCCTTCTACCGGCAGCTTCCGTTAGGCGTGCCTGGAGCTTATCGGATCTTTGCAAACATGCTGAGCCTGGCGAAGAACCCACAGGTCCACACGGGCCAATAAGGGTATGAGCTTAGAGGCCGAACAATATTCAAGCAGATATACAGAGAAAATTACGCCTGTTTCCCCCAACGCGTCCGTGATCGAGACTGACACGCCTATGCAGATTCAAACAGTTGCTGCTGCACAACTCGACCGAGGAATGGGACTGGCGGGAGCCATGTCAGCAAACATCCTGAATATGGTCGGCGTTGGGCCGTTTCTAACTATCCCGCTGGCGCTCGCGGCGATGGGAGGACCGCAGGCGATGCTTGGATGGATTGTGGGGGCTGTTCTCTGCCTTTGTGACGGCCTGGTGTGGGCTGAGCTAGGCTCTGCCCTGCCACACTCGGGCGGCTCGTACCACTATCTCCTGCAGGCTTTCGGCCCGAATAGATGGGGACGGCTGATCAGCTTTCTCTTCCTTTGGCAATCGTTGCTCATTGGTCCGATTTCGATTGGAGCAGGGGCAGTGGGGTTCGGGCAATATGCTGGCTTTCTTGCACCGCAGCTGGGCCATTGGCAATTGGTGATGTTGGCGATGGCGGTCTGCCTGCTGAACACGGCGCTGCTATACAGAAATATTCGTTCCATCAGCAGAGTTTCGATCGTGATTACCGTAGCGGTCTTAGGGACCTGCGTCTGGATCGTGATAAGCGGCATGCTGCACTTCCATGCTGCTCTCGCGTTCAGCTTTCCGGCGCATGCTTTTGATCCATCGCGTTCATTTTGGCTTGGATTGGGGTCTGCTACGCTGATTGCCACATACGACTATGGCGGCTACAACAACGTCTGCTTTCTTGGCGACGAAATCAAAGCGCCGCGACGAACGATTCCCTGGGCCGTAATCGCTTCAATCGTGCTCATAGCAATTCTGTATCTGGCGATGAACCTCTCGATCCTGGGCACGATCCCGTGGCAGCAGGGCCAATACTCCAAAGCGATCGTGGCGGATTACATGCAGGCGCTCTACGGGCGAAGCAGCGGTATTTTCGTTTCCTTACTGGTGCTTATTGCGAGCTTTGGATCGGTCTTCGCAATTCTGCTTGGCTTCTCGCGCATTCCCTATGCGGCTGCAGTCGACGGACACTTCTTCCGGTTTTTTGCACGACTTCATCCAACAGGACGATTTCCATCGACATCGCTTCTCTTCATGGGCGTCCTGTCGGCACTCGCCTGCCTTGTCTCACTGTCGGATCTGATCTCCGTGCTCATTGTGGTCCAGACAATGACCCAGTTTGCGGCGCAATGCGTTGCAGTGATGGCGTTGAGACGCCGCGGAATTGCAAGGTCTGACAGCTTTCGCATGCCCCTTTTCCCACTGCCTGCTGTGATTGCTCTTCTCGGTTGGATTTACATCGTTGTCAGCAGCAACCCGCTACATATCGCAATCGGCGCGGCAATGGCAGGCACAGGAACCGGAGTCTATCTGCTGCTGGCCCGCAACAAAAAGGAATGGCCTTTCCAGGTACACGATGAAGTATGACGTCGCAGTCGTCGGTGAGATGTATATCGATCATGTGTTTACCGGTTTCAGTGTGTGGCCGCAACCGGGCGAAGAAGCTTTTGCCAGTCGCTAGGACGGCTGGGGCGAAGGGTCAGCTTGATCGGCGTCATTGGCGCGAAAGATGCGGCCTGGTTTGAAAGCCGATTGCACGAATTTGGCGTAGCGAGCGAGGGAATACGAATGACAGAAGGGGAGACAGGAGTGACAGCCAGCGTTTCCTTGATGCATGAACGCTCATTCTTTACCTATGCGGGGGAAAATGAACGGTTGATGGATCTGCTTCGACTCGAAGCGACGATGGATACTCTGAAGAAAGCGCGACATGTACATTTCGCGCTGCCGCTGGATCATGAGGTAGCTGCCGAGTTGTTGCCATTTCTGCGCGATGCCGGCGGCACGACGTCACTCGATGTCGGATTTCAACGCAAATGGCTTACGTCTGCCTCGGCTCTCGACACCTGCCGCACGGCCAACTACTTTCTGCCCAACGAACGCGAGGCGAAGTTGCTCTGCGAAGGAGATGCGTCAGGGTATCTGGCCTTTGCGCAGAAGAACGGAATTCGGAACGCGGTGATCAAGCTTGGTCCGCGTGGCGCGAGGATGTTGACTCAAGGTCGGACGTATGTAGCAGCATCGCCAGCGGTGGACGTGGCGGATACAACTGGCGCGGGAGATGCATTCGATGCAGGATTCATCGATGCATTATTAGACGATGCCGAACCTGAAGATTGCCTACGCCGCGCGTGTCTCTGCGGAGGCCTTTCAACTCGCGAGTCAGGCGCGCTAAAAGCATTGCCAGACCGCAAGGAACTAATGGAATTCTATGAGTACACATACACATCGTAAAATTGCATTGATTGGCGGGGGCGGGGTTCGCACACCGCTGGTTGTTTTTGGCGTCAACGAAGCGAGCCGTCAGTTGGGCGCCGAAGAACTTGCGCTCTATGATTTGGACCAGGAACGATGCCGCGTCATGGCCGAACTGGGCGATGCGATCGTAGCTGAGGAAGGTGGATCGCTGCGGGTGCGCGTTGCCGGGTCGGTGGCAGACGCTATCGAAGGGGCATCGTTCGTGCTGAACAGCATTCGCGCCGGAGGCAACCGGGCACGTGCGCATGATGAGCGCGTAGCGATTGAACATGGATATCCAGGTCAGGAGACGACAGGGCCCGGAGGCGTCGCGATGGCGCTGCGAACGGTGCCGATTGCTGTGGAACAAGCAAGGATGGTCGAACGGCTCAGCCCCAATGCGTGGTTGATCAACTTCACTAACCCGGCTGGCCTGATCACGCAGGCGATACAGCACCACTCCAGCGCAAAAGTGGTGGGCATCTGCGACACTCCCTCGGAGATGATGCACCGGATACGTGTGGTGCTTAATGCCAATGAAGAGGAGTGTTGTTGCGAGTATCTTGGATTGAATCACCTTGGATGGGTGCGGCGAATTTGGTTGCACGGGGAGGATGTGACAGAGCGGCTCTTTGCCGTCGACGACTTTCTGAGCAAGGTCTACTCGGTTCAACTCTTCGACTACGAACTGATACGGGCGCTCAAACTGCTGCCGACCGAATACCTCTTCTTCTACTATTCCCGCCGCAGGGCACTGGAGAACCAGCGCAGGCAAGGCAGTACACGCGGAGCAGAGATTGAGCAATTGAATGAGCTACTGCTGGGTAATCTGGCGGAGTTGCTTCGGCAGGGAAATCCGCGAGGGGCGGTAGCCGCGTATAAGAACTACTTGAATGTGCGATCCGGATCCTATATGAAGTTGGAAGGTTACGCGGATTCAGCTCTGACGGAAACCGATGGCGGAGAAGACGATCCATTTCACGCAGCGAGCGGCTATCATCGCATTGCGATCGATGTCATGAAGGCACTCTGCGGCGATGAGCCAAAGCGCATTGTGGTTAATACGCGCAATCGCGGAAGTATCGAGGATGTAGACGCATCCGATGTGGTCGAAGTACCCTGCATGATTGGGTCGGATTCCATTGTGCCGGAACCATGCGGGCGATTGCCTGAGGCTGTGCGTGGACTGGTGCAGGCAGTGAAGGCGTACGAGCGTGAGGCAATCGAGGCAGCGCTGACGGGAACGAATACAGCCATGCGCAAAGCGATGCTGTTGTATCCCGCAATCGGCGAGTGGGAGCCTTCAAAGGGATTGCTGGAACAACTGACAGTGAGATGTTGATACCTGACTATGATTCAGTGCTTATGCAACGCCGATGAGTCGCGGCTCTCCTATTTTTTGTTTTGTTCTTAGATCATTTTATGCACGATCCTTTGGAGACCCTCTATGCGCTTCTTCGCTGTCTTACATTCTTCTTCAATTGCATTGGCTATTTTGCTGATGGGTGCTGCACATAGTGATAGCACTGCGCTCCATGCGCAGGGGCAACCTGAGAAGTCGGCTGCGAAGACGATCACTGTAGATGAGGGAACTGACCTTGCCGTCGCGGTCTCTCCCGATCACACAACGATCGTGATGGATCTGCAGGGCATGCTTTATTCGATTCCCGTTGCAGGCGGGCATGCAACGCGGATCACGGATTCAATGGCCGAAGCATCGCATCCAAGCTGGTCTCCAAAGGGTGATCGCATTGCTTTTCAGTCGTACATGGGTGGCACATTCCACATATGGACGATGAAGCCTGACGGATCGGAGCTGAAGCAGATCACCTTTGGGCACGGCGACGATCGCGAGCCGAGCTTTTCACTAGATGGTCGAACGATCGCATTTGCATCGGATCGCGCGTTCAAAGGCAGCTATGACATCTGGACCGTAGACGTGCGCTCAGGCGCGCTGAAGCAATGGACGTCTGCTGAGTCAGATGAATACGAGCCCGCATGGTCAGCAGATGGCAAAGAGATAACCTTTGTCAGCGGAACTGGCGCGGTTGGCAAGACAATTGAATCCGTGAACCCCACCGGCACGCGTCACACGGAGGCCTCGATTGAGGACGATGGGAGGCTGGAAGCCCCTTCCTGGTCGCCCGATGGCAAGACGCTGGCCTATGTTCGCTTCTTTGGCACCGGTCTTTTCATGAACTCAGCACGGCTTATGCTGAAAGGGGGGCCGGTCGACGCGTTGCGATCCGAAGATGCGTTTCCTTTCGCTGCGTCATGGATTTCTCCTTCCACCTTCATCTATTCAGCAAATGGACACATTCTTCGTGTGGATGCGTCGACTGGAAACGAGACGGTGATTCCGTTCACAGCGGACATTGAAACGATGCGTCCGCAGTACGCGCACAAGCAGTATGATTTTGATTCGGCCGTTCCGCGCGCAGTCAAAGGTATTCTGGCTCCGGCCCTCTCGCCGGATGGAAAGCGTGTGGCGTTTACCGCACTGAACCAGCTTTGGATCATGAATGTGGGCGGTACACCCCGCGCATTGACCCACGATGCTTTCGACAAGCAGGGACCGGCTTGGTCGCCGGACGGTAAGACGCTTGCGTATGCCACCGACAAGAGTGGTATAGAGAACATTTATCTGATGGATGTATCGACCGGGGCGGCCAAACCGCTTGCAGCCAATTCCGCAGGAGCCCAGATCTTTCCTGCATGGTCACCTGATGGGCGATGGATCGCGTTCCAGGATCAGACCGGCGCGACGCTTCGCGCAGAGATAGCAACAGGCAAGACCGATCTGCTTGCGCCGGCAACGTTCTTTCCGGGGCGGCCCGCGTGGTCTGCAGATGGATCAACGGTCGCAATTGCAACGGTGAAGCCGTATACCAGGCGTTTTCGCGAAGGGACAAGCCAGATCCTCACCGTTGATGTCGCGACGAAGCGGATGACGTTTTTCGAGCCGGCGCCGTTCGAATCGATAACGACGCGCACAGAGGACGGCCCGGTGTATGCGCCGAACGGCAAAGAGATGGCATTCGTGATGGACGACCTGCTCTATTCCATGCCCGTGGACGCGCGCGGCCTGCCCAGTGGTAAGGCTGCGCGGCTAAACGAAGAGACTACAGACGTGCCCACATGGAGTGGGGATTCGAGCCAGCTGCTGTATCTGCATAACGGCGAGCTGCATAGGATCTCTCGCGCAACAGGAAAGATCACGCCCGTCCCAGTTGCGCTCACCTACGCATCGCAAGAGCCGGAAGGAAAAGTGTTAATTCACGCGGGGCGATTCTGGAAAGGAGAAGGATCAGAAGAGCAGAGGGATGTCGACATTCTCATCGCTGGCAATCGGATTGAGAGTGTTATGCCGCACAGCAGCCATACCTCAGGGCCAGGCGTGCGGGTGATCGATGCGTCTGCGATGACGGTAATACCGGGGTTGTGGGAGAACCATGCCCATCCAAACTCCCACAACTCGATCTACTACGGCAGCCGCATGGGCCGATTGTGGCTGGCATATGGAATCACTGAGCTTCGCGATATGGCAGACAATGCGTATCGCGCGGCGGAAGAACGGGAGGCCTTCGATTCAGGAGCGGCGATCGGCCCAAGGCTCTTTCCGACGGGCGAAGCGATCGACGGCGAACGCGTCTACTACCCGATGATGATTCCGACGACAAGCGAGGTGCAGCTGAATCGCGAACTGGAGCGGCTCAAGGCGCTGGATTTTGACCTGGTGAAGCTGTATGTGCGATTGCCGTATGCGTGGATGGTGAAGGGCAACACGTTCGCGCATGAACAGATGGGCGTGGAAACGGCGTCGCATTATTTGCTGCCCGCTATGGCCCTGGGCAACGATGGTATGAGTCACATCAGCGCGACGTCGCGCACTGGCTATGCCTATTCGCGATCCTTCACTGGCGTCAGTTACGGCGATGTCCGCAAAATGCTCGCCCAGTCAGGCATGTTCACCGTCTCGACACTCTTGAACATGTCGGGATATTCGGAGAATCGCACAATGCCCGATGATCCGCGCTACGAGATTGCGCCACCGTGGGAGCAGACGCGCCTGAAGCACGCTCGCGACACAGCGGTACAGGAAGATCAGAAAGCCGGCATGCACCGCATCGAGAACGAAGAAGAAACCGTGGCCTCGGATTTTCGTAGTGGTGGACTGATCCTCGCAGGCACCGACTCACCTCTCGATCTGCCATCGACTTCCCTGCATCTGAATCTGCGCATGCAGGTGAAATTTGGCTTGGCTCCGTGGCAGGCCTTAGAGACAGTGACCAGCCTCCCCGCGAAGGCCTATTTTCTCTCGAAGGACCTGGGAACACTGGAGCCGGGCAAGCTTGCAGATCTGATCCTGGTCGATGGAGATCCGCTTGCGAACATCGACGATGCGGCCAGAGTGCAATGTGTGATGAAGAACGGTGTTCTGATGTCTGTGGAATCGATCGCAAGGCCGTTTGTGCGGTTGCCACCGAGCACACTGTGCCCCGCAAATTGAGCCGCCGTGCTCGTGTCAAATGCACTTCGAGTTGATTGCATGAATGGCATGGCTGGGGTTTTCTGATCAAACGTGAGCACTACTCGGAAATCGATGGCGGCAAAATAGTAGTGCTTTATACTCATTGTCTTGGCCGAGCACAAATAACGACTGTGCTGGGTCTTGATTCTCATAACCATGGAGCTCAAGATGACGTTGAGAAGACTGCTGCTGTTGTTCGCTGGTATCACGCTGTGTATTCAGTTCGCCCCTCGTGCATCTGCGCAAGCTACTACATCCCTGGGCGGTCGCGTTACCGATACCAGCGGCGCCATCATACCAGGCGCTCAATTGCGGCTGGTTCTCGTTGCCACTGGGGCAACTCGCACATACACATCGAATGGCAGTGGTGAATACCAGTTCTCCCAGCTTCCACCTGGCCGATATAACCTCTCCGCTTCCGCAGTGGGCTTTGCGTCGACTGAAAAAAACGATCTGGACCTGCTCGTAAGTCAGCCTGAGACCGTGAACATGGTCCTCTCGGTTGCGAGCGTGACCGAACAGGTAACCGTCACCACCAGCGTTCAACCCGCACTCAACACCACAGATGCCAGCATGGGTAACGCATTCGACAGCCAGCAAGTATCATCGCTTCCTATCGAAGGCCGCAACGTTCCCGATCTTCTGAGTCTTCAGCCAGGCGTCACCTATCTGGGACGCACAGACGATAACAACGGGACCAATGCTGTCGGCAATAACAGCAGTGACTCGCGAAGTGGCGCGGTGAACGGCGGCCGGAGCGATCAATCGAACATCACATTGGATGGCGTGGATGTGAATGATATTAACAACGGTTATGCTTTTACGAGCGTTCTTCGAGTAACGCAGGATTCGATTGCCGAATTTCGCGTGACAACAAGCAACCCAAATGCGGACGAAGGCCGATCCTCCGGTGCCCAGGTTGCCCTGATCACTCGTAGCGGAGGTAATGCTTTCCACGGCGCGGTCTATGAATACAACCGGAGCAATTTTCTTGAAGCCAATGATTTCTTCAATAAGCAACAACAACTGGCGGATGGGGAGAGCAATATTCCGCCAAAGCTGATTCGCAATGTCTTTGGAGCTTCGGTTAGCGGTCCCATCAAGAGAAACACGGCGTTCTTTTTCGCCAACTACGAAGGTCGTCGCGATACAGAGGGCACCAGTGTAAATGCGGGAACGGTTCCAACAGCGCAGTTTCGCGCCGGCAACCTGCAGTATCAATACAAGAGCAACGGTGGCGACTCCGTTTATCTTTTGACTCCCGCTGACATCAAGGCGATGGATCCGCAGGGAATCGGTGTCAATCAAGCAATCCTGGATATATTCAATTCCTATCCTCAACCCAACGATCCAACCCAGGGCGACGGACTGAACACCGAAGGATACAGATTTCCCTATACCCTCCAGCGAAGCTATGACACATACATTGCGAGACTGGACTGGAATGTCGCTTCTAACGGCAAGCACACGCTCTTCTGGCGGGGCAATCTTCAGGACGATAGAGAGCCGACAGCCCCTGCGTTCCCAGGACAACCACCTTCGACGTCGACCTTGACCAACAGTAAAGGTTTTGCCACCGGATATACCGCGCTGATCACCAACAATCTCATTAATAATTTCCGCTATGGTTTCACGCGACAGGGCGTGGATGACGCGGGAATTTCTACTGAGCCTCACGTCCACATTGCGGCTGTTGCTCAACCTCAGTCCTTCTCTCGTTCCACTTCTGTCATCATCCCGGTTCAGAATATCGTCGACGATGTCTCGTGGACGAAACGCACGCACAACTTTCAGTTCGGAGTTAACCTGCGTCTGATCGATGACCGCCGCGTCAGCAACGCAAACTCATTCCCGGATGCGCAGATGAACCAGGGCTGGCTATCCAATGGTTCTACGGTAGCGAACAGTGGAGGCCCCTTCGATCCTCCAGTCTATGGCTATCCCCCAGTCGATTTTGCAAACTACGGGAACGAATACAACAGCGCTCTGCTTGGGCTGGTTGGCATCATCACCGAGGGCGACGCCATTTACAACTATGACAAGCAGGGAACCCCTCTCGCAGTTGGCGCTCCCGTAAAGCGTGACTACGGTTGGAAGGAAGCGGAGTTCTATTTTCAGGATTCCTGGAAAGCAACCAAAAATCTCACGCTAACCTACGGCCTGCGCTACTCCTATCTGCAGCCGCCTGCTGAGAAAACCGGAACGCAGGTAAGCTCCTGTGGCGTTTCCGGAAGCACCTGCACGCCCTATTCGCTAAGCCAGTACTATCAAGCCAGTGCCCAGCAGGGCGCCGCAGGCGGAGCCGCCAGCAACGTCGGAGAATTGGCCTTCGATCTCAGCGGGCGGTACAACCATCGACCTGATTTCTGGGCAGCAGAGAAGCGCGACTTTGGACCGCGCGTCGCGTTCGCCTATTCACCCACACCTTCAGAAGGATTATTCAATAAGATCTTTGGGAACGGAAAGAGCAGTATTCGTGCAGGTTATTCACTCGTCTACGACCACTTCGGAGCAGCCACGGTCAACACCTTCGATGCCAACGGATCCTATGGCCTATCGTCCAATCTTTCCAACCCCCCAGGCTCTGTCGACATCGCCGTGGCCCCGCGATTCACTAGCTTGACCTCGATCCCAGCCGGCCTGCTGCCGCCAGCGCCCGCGGGCGGCTTCCCGGCCGTTCCCTCCGCCGACCAGTTCGCCATCAGCTGGGGGCTCGACTCGGCCATCAAGACGCCTTACTCGCACTTGATTGATTTTTCGATCGCTCGCGAACTGAAGAATGGCTCATCCATCGAAGTCTCCTATGTCGGTCGCCTCGCTCACCACCTGTTAGCACAACAAGATGTGGCCATGCCCCTGAATCTAACTGCTGCTGGATCGACTTACTTTGTTGGTGCAAGGCAATTAGCCCTGCTTTCACGCGCTGGAACAAGCGTAAGCGCGGTGCAGCCGATCCCCTACTTCCAACAGGTATTTGCGGCACTCAATGGTGTCGACCTCGGCTTCGGCGCCGGCCCGGCAAGTGCTACGCAGAACGTCTATCAACTCTTTGAACAAAATCTGTACAATGAAACCTACGCACTCTACGAACTCGACGTGCCGGATTCGCTCAGCGGTGCGGGCATCAACCCGGATCAGACCTATCCGTCTTACCGCTTCTATCACGATCAATATTCGGCCCTCTACGCCTGGAGATCGGTCGGCTTCTCCAACTATCACGCTTTGGAGGTAGTGTATCGTCAACGGTTTGGCGCGGGCCTGCGAGCCGACTTCAACTACACCTTGTCCAAATCGATGGATATCACCTCGCAGTCCGAGCGGCTCAACACTTCGGGTGCAACAAACTACTCGCAGATACTGAACACATGGGAGCCAAATCAACTCTATGGTGTCTCCGACTACGACGCACGCCACCAGATCAACTCCAACTACATCTGGAGTCTTCCTGTCGGTCGCGGCAAGCGGTTCTACTCTTCTGCCAACAAGCTTGGAGAGGCGGTTATCGGCGGTTGGGAGACCACAGGAATTGTCCGCTGGACCAGTGGTTTTCCGTTCATTCTCGACAACGGTGCTTACTACCCAACCAACTGGGATATTGAAGGCTGGGCCAGTCAGATTTCCAGGATTCCTTCGCAGGCCAACAAGCGTGGACCACTCACCCAGCGCTTCGCTGATCCCGACGCGGTGTTCGCTTCATTCGACCATGCACTCCCCGGGGACTCAGGCACCCGCAACCCATTGCTAGGAGACGGCTATTTCTCCTGGGATGCGGGTCTCGACAAGGAATTCCGTATCACGGAACACGCTAAACTACAGGTTCGCTGGGAGATGTTTAACATCACCAACAGCGTGCGCTTCGATGCTCAATCTATCAGCGCCACACTCGATAACCCGCAGAACTTTGGCCAGGCTACAGTCCTCCTGACCAACAAACGCCTTGCACAGTTTTCGGGTCGCATCGAGTTCTAGCAGATAACCTGAATGGCGGATCTCTCTCATCTCGGTGAGCGTCGGCCTGCGCGACACGATGCTCACCAAGAGGGTAATGTCGGTGACGCGGAGTAGTTAACACTGATCGGATCGATTGAGCAGCTTAGGAAACGCTTGCCGTGCAAGTGAATGCGCGAAGTCATAAGTTCCGCGCAATCCTGCCTGCGGAATGTTTCACAAGGGATCGTCGTTGTCTACCGGACCATCTTCTTCATCTTCGGGTTCTTC